>Ga0325404_1000364_pt1 | contig 44775 bp, 27 predicted proteins | sample PopdelMetagenome_18_FD_205664 | JGI IMG/M metagenome (GOLD analysis project Ga0325404, IMG submission 205664) | Populus deltoides microbial communities from Bellville, Georgia, United States - Xylem-Control-R1 | ecosystem: Host-associated > Plants > Phyllosphere > Stem > Wood/Secondary xylem...
TCATTAGCTGCAAAGTGGCCTGCGGGTCTGCTGGTCGGATTGACTGTGTCCAGTTGCTATTTGGGCTCTGCTGTGTATATAGTTCTGGATGTTGTTGTCCTGGGAGTTGCTGCCTTGGTTCCCTTTGTATGTTCTTTTGCTATATGTTTGGTGTTGTTGGCTTGTATTCTTGCAGGTGCATGTGTCTGCTGGTTTGCTGGTTGGGTAGCCTAATGCTACTGATTTGAATTTGACTATTGTTTTTCCTTTGCTGGATTGGATGTCTTTGTTGGAGTTGCTGCTCCCTCTTTGTCGTGCCTTAACTGTTGCCTGCAGAGACTTGTGTGTTGTCCTTGACCAGCTGCTGTATAGGCTACTTTTGATAATTATGATTTTGTTTGAGGGCTGCTCTGTGGAGATGTGTCTGATGGCCATACCCTCTGTGGTTTTACGCTTATTTGTTGGTTAAGTTTACCTTGTTAGATTGTTAATTTTGTTTCACGGAGCATGTTTTCTTTGCTTATTCAAGGGAGTTTGTTCCCTTTCGCTTGTATGTACATGCCTGTATATCCTAACTTGCTAGTTTCTAGCTTTGTTTCACTTTTAATCTCTACAATTTTTTACATTTGATAAATAATAATAATAATTAATATATAATATTAAAAAAAAAATTCCAAATTTTTTTTTCAAAAATCATTTAAAAAAATTGTGATTTTCTCAAATATTTTTCTACTGATTTTGCATAACATTGGGTTGTATATTTACACAGTAAAATACAAATCCGGTATTAAAATACCTGGTTATCTCTGAAATATTTTCAAAACAAAATTAAAAAAAAATCTTAAATATTCCAAATTAATTTCCCCTTTTAAAAGAAAAAAAGAGTTTTTTTATGCACACAGCCAAATCCTAAAATTTTTCAAGCATATTTTCTTAAAAAAAATAAAAATTACATCTTTCTCATGTTTTGAAAAAAAAAATGGATTCATAATTAGTTTATGATCATCCATTAGGGTTTGACCAACTATCAAAAACCCTTTTCTAATTTTTTTTTAGGGTTCAAATGTAGACTTTAATATATGTAGAATGTAAAATTACACGATAAAGTATACCATCGGGTATTAAAGATACAAGGTGTAAATAAATGCAATGCTAAAGTTTAGACTTTATAACAGTTAGGATTTAACCCAAAAAGGTATAAACTTTCTCATGAATAGAGATTTACCTTGAACCTTAAAAAAGATCAACAAATAGAAACACAACTTAGAAAACAATCAAACAACAATGCATCTTACCTTAGGTAGGGTGCACTAGGGGTGAGGCGTCTTCCCCTTGCACAACCAATTCCTTACCCAGACTCTCACAGACGATAGGTTCCTAGTGACCATAATACTAGGTGACAACTCTTGAACATTAATCATAATTTTATGATTAAATCCAAAAACCCTTCCCAACACACCACACCTCATCAAGAGGCACGATATAAAGCCTTCATTGTTGCTAGATGAAGTCGCAGCGCGACCCCGCGACTACAGCGTTCAAAACTCCTACCTCAGGGTGACAGACCATTTCAAGTAGTGGAACACATCAATGATAATGCCTACAAGCTTGACTTACCAAATGAGTATGGTGTAAGTGTAAGTTTTAATGCTGCTGATTTGTATCCTTTTGATGTAGGTGATGATTTGAGGACAAATCCTTCTCAAGAGGAGAAGAATGATGCAAACCAAAGAGCTGGACATGCTGATTATAAACGTGGGAATGAAGCTGAATTTGCACAAGACCCTTTGTCACTTCCTAGTAGCCCAATTACAAGACTTAGAGCCAAATGTTTCAAGGAAGCACTAAATGGGAAAATCCAAAAGAATTAGGTTGATTATAAAAAGATCAAGATGAGCTTAAATAATATCAAGGCTTAGTTCATGTCATCAAAGCAATTGAAGAGGCAAATTAACATGTAAAAACATGACCAACATGGTTTGACCATTAAAAGGAATGAATTTGTTAAGTTTCAAGGATATTAAATAGGGGAATGAACTTGGTCTTGGTTGGTTATGTTAAATACATTAAATTTTGTCATTTAGTTATTTTTGGCTGCCTCTAGAAGACCAAAAGACCTAAAATAACATAGGGACTTGTTTATGCTGATGTTGGCTGCCCCTAGAAGAACAAGAGATCGAAAATAATGTGGGAACTTGTTTATGTTGATTTTTTTTAAAGATGTAGTTATAAAAAGTTATGACCTTTTCTATTCTTGAAGGGTTATTCCAAGTTTATAGATGGACATTACTAATTTGACAGAATTTGGTTTTCAAAAAATTATTATTATTGTGAGGTCTTGTGTTCCCTTTTGTTCTTGAAACAACTCTCTGAACTTATCAAGTTAATCTTGTGGCGTTCAAACAACCAAACTTATCACCTTGATTCTTGAGAGACTTCTTAGGTTTTTTTGGCATGGCGTTTTCAATTCCTTCGTAGTCTTGGTTCTTCATCTAGTTAGGTGACGGGTCAAGGCTCGGCAAATCTTGTCTATATGATCTTGGGGATTCAAACCATCTTTGTTATTGGGTTTCATTAGAATTGTTGGTGGAGTTCATATCAAAATTCACCCATAGTTTCCCGGTATTTGTTCTATGTTGAGGTAATATTTTAGGTCAATCAGGGTTCAAGAAAGCCTTGTGATATTGGTTAGAATAGATTGTATGAATTTTGTTATTTACTTCATTTTAATTTGTGAACTTCTTATTTGGTAAGGATCCTTTTCCTACAAGGATCTTTAATGGATTACAACATATTCTCCAAGTGTGACAAGAATTTATTAATGTTCCATAATCCTTTTTTTTTACAAGGATTCCTTATTCATTCTAACTATACAAAGAAAGAAAGGTCGATAATATTTAATGTTAGATTGATCAACTTATTTTGGGGAGCTTTCTAATCCTACAAGGTTAAAGGAAGGCAACAATGGTTTTCATGTTTTGAAAAGATTCTTTAAAACTACAATCAATTATCCTAGAGAAATAAAGAAACTAAAGTGGAGGCAACTTCAGCAATCAATTTCCTAGCTTTTTGGTTATCTAAAGGTGACAACACAGATCTTAGTGTTTCTAGGATGAAAATTTCATTCATGACATTATATAAACTAGGATAATTATATATCTTAGGTTATTTTATTTAATTAGGTGCATGCACTTTAGTTTATATGTCATATTTGTTATTTTTATTAATTTTTTTCATGTTTGGGCTTAGCTAACATACTTTGGGTTTATTGTAAATGGTTAAATATTAGCCAACAAGTTTTTGGTCCGTTGGGGTTACTAGTTGAACCATTATATAAGGTTTTGTAAGCTGAAATTTGTAGTCAGTTATGGATTTATGAATTAAACTTGTGTATTGCATGTTGAAACTCCTTTTCTTTGCTAAGATAAATAACATATTTGACTTATCAAGGTATAATTGACCTTGTGGCATTTTCAATATACTTCTCATTCGCGAATTGATATTCTTTAGGTGGAGGTTTTTTTTTTATTCCAATAGTACTAGTGCCTTGAGACTGGTTTTCATTGTGTCATATTCCTATCAAACCTGATTTACTTGGCTTTTCTGGAATTAGTGTCTTAGCATATGGGTTGCTTGACTGCGTGATAAAGAGGTTTACATAAATTATTATAGTGATTTTTATCTAAAATCATAAAGTCTGCATCAAGGTTCTAAGTCAGTGGATGAGTATTAAAAAAAAAATAGAGATCGCGATGATTCAGGCCAATGTAATTGAGGATAGGGAGGTCACGATAACTAGATTCCTTAATGTACTGAATATGGAGATTGCGAATGTGGTGGGATTATAACATTACGTGGAGTTGAAGGATATGATCCATGTGGGGATGAAGGTTGAGAGGCAAATAAAAAGAAGGGAAGACACACGTTTTCAGACCAATTCAGCTCCATCTTCATCAGCATAGAGGTCGAATCAGAGGAGAGAGCGGGTTGTCCAACCAAAGCCTTTTATCCCTACTAAAGTCGAACCACCTAAAGCTAAGGTTGAAACCTTTATGGGTTTCAAAGGTAAATCTAACTCTCAACCAAAACATATTCGAGATATGAAATGTTTCAGGTATCAAGGGCTTATACATTATGCGTTAGAGTGTCCAAATAAGAGGATAATGGTGATAAGAGACAATGGTGATGTGGAATCTAAGAGTAACAAATCAGATTGTAAAGACCCATTGAAGGATTGTACTAAGGATGAATTGACATTATCTATTTAGAAATACTTGGTTATAAGGCATACACTTCAGGTTCAGGTCAAGGAAAAGGATAGTGATTAGTAAAGGGAAAATAAGGTGTGTGGTTTGATTCTTGATAGTGGAAGTTTTACTGATATGGCTAGCATTAGCCTTTTTAGCAAACTGAATTTGTGTACTGTTAAGCGTACTAGACCATATATAGATTGCAATGGTTGAATGTTAGTAGTGAAGTGAAAGTGAGTAAACATGTTGTGGTCTTGTTTTTTATTGGGAAATATGTTGATGAAATTCTATGTGATGTGATACTAATATTGGCAAGCAAGTCACATCTTCTTGGGGAGACCTTGGTAGTACGATAAGAAGGCAAGTCATGATGGGGTTAAAGATAGGTATATAATTGTAAAAGATGGAAAAACCATCACTCTTGTACCTCTTACACCCAAACGGGCGTATGATGATCAACTAAAGCTAAAAAGTGAGCATGGGGCTATGAGGAAAGAAAATCATTGTGAGGAACAGGGGGACAGAAGACTAACAAGCTCGAAAAAAAACCCTAAACAATATTACAACCCATTCAGCCACCAATCTAAACATAAACAAACATTTGGCCAACACTCCAAACAAATCAGACCATTTGATCACCACCCAAAAACACCCAAATCTGGACGAGAGTGGAGGTGAGATAAGAGGAGTGAAGAAAGTCAGGAAGTGTGACGAGAACTACGTAGAAAAACTAAAGAAACAACCCAATTTTTATGCTAGAGAGGTTAAGGTCAGATCTGTATTTTTCACTAACAAGCCAATGATTTTACTTGTGTATAAAGATGCCTACTTTAATACTAATGATCTTGATCATATTGTGCCTAGTGTTGCTGATGCGAACCTCGTGATCACGTGGTCACGCAACTCACACGCAAAGACATCAATTCCCAAAAAGCCAAGTAAATCAGGTTTGATAGGAGTGTGACACAAAGATAACTTGTACCTAAACACCAGCACTATTGGAAATGAAAAACCCCCACCCAACGAATATTGATTCGTAAACGAGAAGTATAAGAATGATGCCACGAATATAGTTATTCTTCGATAAGTCATTTTTCAGTTCTTTAGAGAACCATGAAAGAGAGATTATCTCACCAACACACACACGAAAAGTGCGGCAAAGAAGAAGTTTTATTAATCTAAATTGTCTAACTTACATGTCTGGTTATACCTTTATTTATACTAACTCTAAACTTAAATAAACCCTAATGGACCCCCCTTAGGTGGACTTATATGAGGCCCACTTACAATTGACCCAAATAAGTAATAATAACCCAAAGACTAAGAAGAAAATAATAAAAATAATAAAAATCTAAAAATTATTATTCTAAATATGCTAGAATCAGATTTGTCACCGTTAAGAAGTCCCAAATAGACTAAGAAATCTGATCTGAAGGTAGAATTAATTCTGAAGTCTTCTTTCCTTATTGTAGCAAGGATGAATTAGGAATCCTTGTATGAAAAGGATTCTGAAACATTTATGAATCCTTGCCACACTTGAAAACTATGTTGCAGCCCATTAAAGATTTTTGTAGAATTAGGAGATTACCAAAACAAGTTGCCACATCTTTTTAGGAAAAGAATCTTAGCCAAATAGGAAGTCCACAAGTCAAAAGGAAGTAAATAACAAAATTCATATATTCTCTGTTGACCAGTATTATAATGCCTTCCCAAACTCTGATTGATTTAAAATTTTAACCCAAGATAGAACAACATGTCAGGAGACCCCACGTAAAATTGCAGCCTGATCCAACGGTTGGATTGGGAATTATGACTATTGCCGTAAAACTAGATAGTTGCACATCTTACATCAAAATTCGAATTTGACCTTGCCTGGATCGTATCAGTTGCTATTTCTTTATTGCAGGAGTTTGAAGATGTGATTCCTAAAGATGTCCCTAGTGGATTACCACCCTTGAGGGGAACAGAACATCATATTGATCTTGTACATGGAGCTGCGATTCCTAATTGACCAACCTATAGAAGCAATCCCGGGGAGATGAAAGAGCTTTAAAGGCAAGTTGATGAGATGATGGAGAAGGGGTATGATCGTGAGAGTATGGGCCAGTGTTACTTGTGCCTAAGAAGGATGGAGGATGTGTGTTGATTGGCAAGCCATCAACAATATAATGGTAAAGCATAGACATCTCATTCCTAGGCTTGATGACATATTAGATGAGTTATATGGATCTTATATTTTCTCTAAAATTAACTTGAAAAGTGAGTACCATAAGATTAGGATGAATGAAAGTGATGATTGGAAAACTGCATTTAAGACTAGGTATGGTTTGTATGAATGGACTAATTATGTCGTTTGGACTTAGAAATGCACCTAGTACGTTTATGTGTTTAATGAATCATGTGTTGCATACGTTTATTGGTAAGTTTGTGGTTGTGCATTTTGATGACATTTTAATCTATAGTAAGAACTTAAATGGGCATCTTAATCATTTGCGTGATGTACTTAGTGTGTTGCATAATGAGAAATTATATGCTAAGCTTAAGAAGTGTACTTTTTGCATGGAGGAAATTGTGTTTTTTGTTTATGTTTTAACTGCTCAGGGTATCATGGTGGATGAGGAGAAAGTTAAGGCTATTCGGGATTGGCCTACATCAAAATCTGTAAGTGAGGTAAGGAGTTTTCATGGGTTAACTAGTTTGTATAGGCATTTTGTGAAAGATTTTAGTACATTAGCTACACCCTTGAATTAAGTTGTTAAGAAGTTGGTTGTGTTTAAATGGGGGAAGGTACAGGAATCGACTTTTGCCTTTTGAAAGAAAAATTATGTTCTGCATTAGTTTTAGCTTTACCTGATTTCACAAAAGCATTTGAAATTGAATATGATGCTTCTGGAATAGGAATAGGAGCTATGTTAATGCAGGATCGAAGACCCATTGCTTATTTTAGTGAGAAGTTAAATGGAGTGACTTTGAACTATCCCATTTAAGAAAAAAAAAATTGTATGCTTTGGTAAGAACAATTGAGACATGGCAACATTACTTATGCCACACATCTAAAAGGACTATAAGTTGAATAGGAGACAAGCAAAATGAGTTGAATTCATTGAGATTTTTCCTTACATAATCAAGTATAGAAAAGGCAAAGAGAACATAGTGATTAATGCTCTTTCACACAGGTATGTTCTTTTAAACACTATGAGTACTAGAAGGCTAGGCTTTGAATATGTAAAGGCATTACATGCTAATGATTTTGACTTTTCCAAAATATACAATGTATGTGGACCTTCAGCTTTTGTAAGTTTTATTTGATGGATGGTTACTTGTTCAAAGAAAATCAATTATATATTCCTACTAGTTCTGATGCGAACCTCATGATCACGTTGTCATGCAACCCAAATGCTAAAGACACCAAATTCCTGGAAAGCCAAGTAAATTAGGTTTGATAGAAATGTGACACAAAGATAACTTGTACTTAGGCACCAACACTATTGAAATGAAAACCTCCACCCAACGAATATTAATTTGCGAATGAGAAGTATAAGGATGACGCCACGAAGTCAATTGTTCTTCGATAAGTCATTTTAGTTTTTTAGAGAACCATGAAAGGGAGAATATCTCACCACTCATAAATAAAGTTGTGGCACAAGATGTTTATTAATCTGTAAAATCCATAGCCCCACACGTCTAATTATGACTTTATTTATACTGACTCTAAACTGAAATAAACCCCAATGGACCCCTGTTATGTGGACTTATATGATGCCCACTGATAATTGACCCAAATAAGTAATAATAAACCTAAAATTAAGAAGAAAATAATAAAAATCCAAAATTAATATCATAGATATGCCAGAATTAGATTTATTACCCCTAAGAAGTAGCAATAAATAGACTAGGAAATCTGATATGAATGTGGAATTAATTTTGAAGTCTTCTTGCCTTATTGTGACTGATTCCTTATTTTGCATGGAAAATTAATGAAGAAGATCTCAATCTTTTATACCTTCCAATTTAGTTTCCTTCATAGAAACCAAAATTTTATTAAATACCATTGGCTTTTGTTTCCTTATGTAACGAGGTTGAATATGGAATCCTTGTAAGAAAATGATTCTGAAACATTAATGAATCCTTGCCACACTTAAAAACTATGCTGCAGCCCTTTAAAGATCCTTGTAGAACTAGGGGATTCCCAAAACAAGTTATCACATCCTTGTAGGAAAAGAATCATTGCCAAATATGAAGTCCACAAGTTAAAAGGAAGTAAATAATAAAATTTGTACAACTTGTATTGACCTATATCGCAAGTCCTTCCTAGCCTCTGATTCATCTAAAAGTTTACTGCAACACAGAAACATACCTCTGGAATCTTTTGGTAAAGTTTCAGCTCGATCCAACACTTATATTTGAAGTTATGATCATTAATGTAAAATTGGATGGTAGGAAATGTTACGCCAAAATTCAAATTTGACCTTGCTTAGATCATATCAAGTTCTTTGTGCGAATTACTTGTTTGTGAAACACATAAGGTTGGTTTAATGGGTCATTTTAGGGTTGTAAAAACTTTAGATGTATTGCATGAACATTTCTATTCCTCAAAGATGAAAAATGATGTGCAATGAATCTATAAACAATGTATTGCTTGTGGAAAGGTAAAATTTAGAGTACAACTGCATAAACTGTATACACCATTTCTTGTACTCACTAAACCTTGGGAAAATATCTCTATAGACTTTGTTTTAGGTTTACCTAGGTCAAAGAAAGGTAGAGACTTTTTATTTTTCTAAGATGGCGCATTTCATTGCATGCTATAAGACTGATGATGCATCTCATATCACAGACTTGTTCTTTATGGAGATTGTACGTTTGCATGGCATTCTAGGAGTATAGTTTTAGATTGAGATATTAAATTTCTTAGCTACTTTTGGAAGAATTTATGAGGCTGGGAACTAAACTCTTATTTTTGACAACTTGTCATCATAGATGAGAAAACTGAGGTAGTGAGCGTTCCTTTCATTACTACAAAGCTTACATCTTCAGATTGTGTTATCCTTCTAGATCATATTATGGCAAAGGCTAAGAGTTGGATGCATCGCTCTCTTTCTTATGCGGGTAGACTTCAGCTTATCAAGTCCATCCTTTTCTTTATTCAAGTATTAGTCGTCTCTATTCATCCTTCCTAAGGCTATTGTTCGGAAGATTACCTCCTTGCTCACATCTTTTTTTATGGAAAGGCTGTGGACTTGCTTTGGGTAGTGCTAAGGTGGCTTGGGAAAACATTTTCTTACCAAAAGAAGAAAGTGGTTTAGGTTTTAAGAACATTGAGGTTTGAATTGAGTTGCCATGGTGAAACACTTTTGGGCTATTTGTACAAATCCAGGGCATTCAATCTAGTCATCTTGGATCCACTCTTGTTGTGGGGTAGGAATATTTGGGAGGTGCCTTGTCTTGAGAGTTCTTGGAGTTGGCAAAAGATCCTTGGTCTTCAAAATCTGGTTCGTAAATTTATCTTAGTCCATGTTGGTGATGGTCAGCTGCTTCCCTATAGTTTGATAACTGGCACCCTGTAGGCCCCTTGGTGGAGTTCTTTGGGGATAGGATCATTATGGATTCTAGTTTAGGTCGGGATGCGAGACTAAGTTTTATTACTACTAGTCAAGAGTGGATTTGGCCACCTGTTAGGTCACTTGAGTTGATTAACCTGAGACGTTGTATTCCAAATTCTCTCCTCCCTAATGATAGGCGGTGGGATGTTGTTTGTTGGAAAGATGCTTTGTGGGGGTGTATTCTCCATTTGTTATGTTTGGAATTCCATCGACCCCCTTCGAAACAAGGTTGAGTGGTGGGCACTTGTTTCGAACCGAAATGCTAGGCTGGCGCAACAAGACCTGCACCTCACCGAGTGTAGATTCCATATTCACTCCATAGAAAACAGCCATCGAAAACTCCTGTAAAATTTTGATCGCGATCCAATGGTCGGATCAAAAGTTATGGCCCTTCCGAACCGTTACACTTGCCTGGCGCGACCAGACCTCCTCCTCACCGAGTATCGATTCCTCATCCACTCGATGGAAAAAGGCATCCAAAAACTCTTGTAAAATTTTGATCGCGATCAAACGGTCAGATCAAAAGTTATGGGCCTTTCGAACAGTTACTCTAGCCTAGTGCAACCAGACCTCCTCCTTACCGAGTATCGATTCCACATCAACTCCATGGAAAAGGACCTTCGAATACTCCTGTAAAAGTTTGAACCCAATCAAACGGTCAGATCAATAGTTATCGCCCTTTCAAACAGTTATTCTAGCCTAGCGCAACCAGACCTTCTCCTCACTGAGTATCGATTCCACATCCATTCTATAGAAAAGGGCCTCCGGAAACTCCTGTAAAAGTTTGATCGAGATCTAACGGTAGGATCAAAAGTTATGGCCCTTCCAAACGGTTACACTTGCTTGGCTTGACAAGACCTCCTCCTCACCGAGTGTGGATTCCACATCGACAATATAGAAAATGTCTGCTGGAAACTCCTGTAAAAGTTTAATCGCGATCAAACGGTCGGATCAAAAGTTATGGCCCTTTGGTACCGTTACTCTAGCCTTGCGCAACCAGACCTCCTCCTCACCGAGTATCGATTCCACATCCACTCTATGGAAAAGGGCCTCCATAAACCCCTGTAAAAGTTTGATCCCGATCAAACGATCAGATCAATAGTTATAGCCCTTTCGAACCGTTACTCTAGCATGGCACGTCCAGACCTCCTCCTTACCGAGTATGGGTTCCATATCCACTCGATGAAAAAGGGCCTCCGGAAACTCCTGTAAAATTTTGATCGCGATCCAATGGTCGGATCAAAAGTTATAGCCTTTTCAAACCGATAGTCTAGGCTAGCGCGCAAGACCTCCGCCTCACCGAGTGTCAATTCCACATGGAATCCATAGAAAACAGCAGCCGGAAACTCCTGTAAAACTTTGATCGCGATCCAACAGTCGGATCAAAAGTTATGGCCCTTTCTAACCGTTACTCTAGTGTGGCGCGACTAGACCTCCTTCTCACCGAGTATCGATTCCACATCAACCATATAGAAAAGGGCCTCCGGAAACTCCTGTAAAAGTTTGATCGAGATCCAACGGTCGGATCAAAAGTTATGGCCCTTCCAAATCGTTACACTTGCTTGGCTCGACCTGACCTCCTCCTCACCGAGTAGTGATTTCGCATCTCCTTCAAGGACAACGGCCTCTGGAACCTCCCCTAAATATTTTGATCACGATCCAACGGTCGGATCAAAAGTTATGGTCGTTTCGAACCGATACTCTAGGCTGGTGCAACCAGACCTCTGCCTCACCGAGTGTCGATTCCACATCGACTCCATAGAAAACGGCCGCTGGAAAATCCTGTAAAAGTTATGGCCCTTTCTAACCGTTACTCTAGCATGGAGCGACCAGACCTCCTCCTCACCGAGTATCGATTCCACATCAACCATATAGAAAAGTGCTCCGGAAACTCTTGTAAAAGTTTGATCGCGATATAACGGTCAGATCAAAAGTTGTGGCCCTTTTGCAAAAGTTACTCTAGTGTGGCTCGACCAGACCTCCTCCTCACTGAGTAGTGATTCCACATCTACTCCGAGCAAAACGGCCTACGGAACCTCCTGTAAAATTTTGATTATGATCTAACGGTCCGATCAAAAGTTATGGCCCTTTCGAACCGTTCCTCTAGCCAGGCGCGACTAGACCTCCTCCTCACCGAGTATCGATTCCTGATCCACTCTAGGGAAAAGGGCCTCTGGGAACTCCTATAAATGTTTGATCGCGAGCCAACAATCAGATGAAAAGTTATGGTCCTTTCTAATCGTTACTCTAGCTTAGCGCGACCAGACCTCTTTCTCACCGAGTATCAATTCCACATCAACCAATAGAAAATTGCCTCTGGAAACTCTTGTGAAAATTTGATCGCGATCCAACGGTCCGATCAAAAGTTATGGCCCTTTCGAAAAGTTACTGTAGTATGGCTCGACCAGACCTCCTCATCACGGAGTAGTGATTCCACATCTACTCCAAGCAAACGGCCTACGGAACCTCTTGTAAAATTTTGATTGCGATCCAACGGGCCGATAAAAAGTTATGGCCCTTTCGAACCGTTTCTCTAGCCTGGCGCATCAAGACCTCCCCCTCACCGAGTATCAATTCCTGATCCACTCTATGGAAAAGGGCCTCCAGGAACTCCTGTAAATGTTTGATCGTGATCCAACGGCCAGATGAAAAGTTATGGCCATTTTGAAAAGTTACTCTAGTCTGGCTCGACTAAACCTCCTCCTCACCTAGTGATTCCACATCCACTCCAAGCAAAACGGCCTTCGAAAACTCTTGTAAATGTTTGATCGTGATCCAACAGCGAGATCAAAAGTTGTGGCCCTTTCGAACTGTTACTCTAGCCAGGAGCGACCAGATCTTATCCTCATCGTATATCGATTCCAGATCCACTCTATGGAAAGGGGCCTCCGGGAACTCCTGAAACGTTTGATCCCGATCCAACGGTCAGATGAAAGGTTATGGCCCTTTTGAAAAGTTACGGCCCTTTCGAAAAGTTACTCTACCTAGGTGCGACCAGACCTCCTCCTCACTGAGTATCGATTCCAAATCCGCTCTATGGAAAAGGGGCCTCTGGAAACTCCTGTAAAAGTTTGATCGCGATCCAACGGTGAGATCAAAAGTTATGGCCCTTCCGAACCGTTACACTTGTTTGGCTCGACTAGACCTCCTCCTCTCCGAGTAGTGATTCCATATCTACTCCAAGCAAAACAGCCTTCAGAAACTCCTGTAAAAGGGTGATCGCGATCCAACGGTGAGATCAAAAGTTATGGCCTTTTTGAACTGTTACTCTACCTAGGCACGACTAGACCTCCTCCTCACTGAGTATTAATTCCAGATTCGCTATATGGAAAGTGGCCTCCGGGAACTCCTGTAAAAGTTTGGTCGCGATCCAACGGTCCGATTAAAAGTTATGGTCCTTTCGAAAAGTTACGGCCCTTTCGAAAAGTTACTCACCTAGGCACGACCAGACCTCCTCCTCACTGAGCATCGATTCCAAATCCGCTCTATAGAAAGGGGCCTCTGGAAACTCTTGTAAAAGTTTGATCGCGATCCAACGGTGAGATCAAAAGTTATAGCCCTTTCGAACTGTTACTCTACTCAGGCGCGACCAGACCTCCTCCTCACCAAGTATCGATTCCAGATCCACTCTATGGAAAGGTGCCTCTGGGAACTCCTGTAAAAGTTTGATCGCGATCAAACGATCAGATCAAAAGTTATGGCCTGTTCAAACAGTTACTCTAGCCTCGGGTAACCAGACCTCCTCTTTACCGAGTATCGATTCCACATCCACTACAAGGAAGAGGGCCTCCGGAAACTCCTGTAAAAGTTTGAACCCAATCAAACGGTCAGATCAATAGTTATCGCCTTTTCGAACAGTTACTCTAGCCTGGCGCAACCAGACCTTCTCCTAACCGAGTATCGATTCCTCATCCACTCGATGGAAAAGGGCCTCCGGAAACTCCCATAAAAGTTTGCTCAAGATCCAACGGTCGGATCAAAAGTTATGGCCCTTCCGAACCGTTACACTTGCGTGGCTCGACTAGACCTCCTCCTTACCAAGTAGTGATTTCGCATCTCCTCCAAGGACAACGGCCTCTGGAATCTCCTATAAAATTTTGATCGCGATCCAATGGTCAGATCAAAAGTTATGGCCGTTTCGATTCGATACACTAGGCTGGTGTGACTTGACCTCCGCCTCACTAAGTGTCAATTCCACATTGACTCCATAGAAAACGATCGCTGGAAAATCCTGTAAAAGTTATGGCCCTTTCTAACCGTTACTCTAGCATGGAGCAACCAGACCTCCACCTCACCGAGTATCGATTCCATATCAACCATATAGAAAAGCGCCTCCGGAAACTCTTGTAAAAGTTTGATCGCAATCCAACGGTCAGATCAAAAGTTATGGCTCTTCGGAAAAGTTACTCTAGTATGGCTCGACCAAACCTTCTCCTCACCGAGTATTCATTCCAGATCCACTCTATAGAAACAGGCCTCCGAGAACTCCTGTAAAAGTCTGATCACGATCCACCGGTCAGATCAAAAGTTATGGCCCTTTCAAAAATTTACTCTAGTCTGGCTTGACCAGACCTTCTCCTCACCGAGTATCGATTCCAGATCCACTCTATGGAAAGGGGCCTCCAAGAACTCCTGTAAAAGTTTGATCGCGATCCAAAGGTCCGATCAAAAGTTATGGGCCTTTCGAAATGTTACTCTAGTCAGGCTTGACCAGACCTCCTCCTCACCGAGTAGTGATTCCACATCTACCCCAAGCAAAACAGCCTCTGGAAACTCCTGTAAAAGTTTGATCGCGATCCAACGGTGAGATCAAAAGTTATGGCTTTTTCGAACTGTTCCTCTAGCTAGGAGTGACCAGACATCCCCCTCACCGAGTATCAATTCCAGATCCACTCTATGGAAAGGGGCCTCCAGGAACTCCTGTAAAAGTTTGATCGTGATCCAACGGTTAGATCAAAAGTTATGGCCCTTTGGAAAAGTTACTCTAGTCTGGCTCAACTAGACCTCCGCCTCACCCAATAGTGATTCCACATCTACTCCAAGCAAAACAGCCTCCAGAAACTCCTGTAAAAGTTTGATTGCAATCCAATGATTGGATGAAAAGTTATGGCCCTTTCGAATAGTTACTCTAGCGTGGTGCAACCAGACCTCCTCCTCACCGAGGATCGATTCCACATCAACCATATGGAAAAGTGCCTCCGAAAACTCTTGTAAAAGTTTGATCGTGATCTAATGGTTAGATCAAAAGTAATGACCCTTTCGGAAAGTTAATCTTGCCTGGAGCGACCAAACCTCCTCCTCACCAAGTATCGATTCCACATCCACTCTATGGAAAAGGGCCTCCGAAAACTCCTGTAAAAGTTTAATCCCGATCCAATGGTTAGATCAAATGTTATGGCCCTTTCTAACCGTTACTCTAGCCTGGCGCATCCAAACCTCCTCCTTTCTAAGTATCGGTTCCATATCCATTCGATGGAAAAGGGCCTCTGGAAACTCCTGTAAAGATTTGATCCCGATCCAACGATCGGATTAAAAGTTGTGGCCCTTTCGAACAATTACTCTTGCCTGGCGCAACCAGACCTCCTCCTCACCGAGTATCGATTCCACATCCACTATATGGAAAGGGCCTTTGAAAACTCTTGTAAAAGTTTGATCGCGATCTAACGGTCGGATCAAAAGTTATGGCTCTTTCGAACCGTTACTTTAGGCTGGCACGACCAGACCTTTTCCTCACCGAGTGTCGATTCCACATCGACAACAAAGAAAATATATGCCGGAAACTCCTGTAAAAGTTTGATCACGATCCAACGGTCGGATCAAAAGTTATGGCCCTCTTGAACCGTTAATCTTGCATGTCGCAACCAGACCTCCTCCTCACCGAGTATCGATTCCACATCCACTTTATGGAAAATGGCCTCCAGAAACTCCTGTAAAAGTTTGATCGCAATACAACGGTGAGATCAAAAGTTATGGCCCTTTCAAATCGTTATTCTAGCCTGGCGCGTCCTGACCTCCTCCTCAACGAGTATCGCTTCAACATCCACTCCATGGAAAAGGGCCTTCGGAAACTCCTGTAAAGGTTTGATCTCGATGAAACGATCAGATGAAAAGTTATGGCCCTTTCGAACATTTACTCTAGCTTGGCGCAACAAGACCTCCTCCTCTCCGAGTATCGATTTCACATCCACTCTATGAAAAAGAGCCTCTAGAAACTCCTGTAAAAGTTTGATCGCAATCCAACGGTGGGATCAAAAGTTATGGCCCTTTCGAACCGATACTCTAGGTTGGTGTGACCATACCTCCTCCTCACCGAGTGTCGATTTCACATCAACTCCATAGAAAATGGTCGCCGGAAACTCCTGTAAAAGTTTGATCGTGATCCAATGGTCAGATCAAAAGTTATGGCCCTTTCAAAAAGTTACTCTAGGCTGGCTCGACCAGACCTCCTCCTCACCGAGTAGTGATTGCACATCTACTCCAAGGCAAAGGGCCTCTGAAAAATCCTGTAAAGTTTGATCCCGATCAAATGGTAATATCAAAAGTTATGGCCCATTCGAACAGCTATGCTAGCCTGGCGCAACCAGACCTCCTCCTCTCCGAGTATCGATTCGACATCCACTCTATGGAAAAGGGCCTCCAAAAACTCCTATAAAAGTTTGATCGCAATACAACGGTGGGATCAAAAGTTATGGCCCTTTCGAACCGTTACTCTAGGCTCGCGCTACCAGACCTCCTCCTCAACGAGTGTGGATTCAACATCCACTCCATAGAAAATGTTTGCCAGAAACTCCTGTAAAGCTTTGCGCGTGATCCAAGTGTGAAATCAAAAGTAATGGCCCTTTTCAGATGTTATTCCCGTTTGGCGTGACAAGACCTCCTCTTCAACGAGTAGGGATTCTGTAGGTACTTCAAGGAAAACGACTTCAGAAAACAACTGTAAAACTTTGAGTGCGATCCAACAGTCGGATCAAAAGTTATGACATGTTTCAGCAGTTATTCCGGTCTGACATGACAAGACCTCCTCTTCAACGAGTAGGGATTCCATAAGTACTACAAGGAAAATGACCTCCATAAACTACTGTTAAAATGTGAGCGCGATCTAACAGTCGGATCAAAAGTTATGGCCCTTTTCAGCTATTATTCCGGTCTTGCGCGACAAAACCTCCTCTTCAACGAGTAGGGATTCCATAGGTACTACAAGGAAAACGACCTCCGTAACTACTATAAAAATTTGAGCGCGATCCAATAGTCGGAACAAAAGTTATGGCCCTTTTCAGCAATTATTCCGGTCTAGTGCGACAAGACCTCCTCTTCGACGGGTAGGGAATCCTTAGTTACTGCAAGGAAAATGGCCTTCAGAAACTATTGTAAAACTTTGAGGGCGATCCAACAGACGGATCAAAAGTTATGTCCCTTTTTAGTTGTTATTCTAGTCTGGCGCGCCAACACCGCCTCTTTAACTAGTAGGGATTCTATATGTATTGCAAGGAAAACGGTCTCCGAAAACTCATTAAAAAATTTAAATGCGGTCCAATGGTCGGATCAATAGTTATGGCCCCTTTGAGCTGTTATTCTTGTCTTACGCGACAAGACCTCCTCTTCAACGAGTATGGATTCCATAGGTACTACATGGAAAACGACCTTCGGAAACTAATGTAAAACTTTGAGCGCGATCCAGCCGTCAGATCAAAAGTTGTGGCCCTTTTAGCTGTTATTATGGTCTGGAGCACCACGACCACCTCTTCAACGAGTAAGGATTCCATAGGTACTACAAGGAAAATATCCTTTGGAAACTCATGTAAAAATTTAAGCGCGATCCAACGGTCAGATCAAAATTATGGCCCTTTTGAGTTGTTATTCTGGTCTGGCCCAACAATACCTCCCCTTCAACAAGTATGGATTCTATAGGTATTTTAAGGAAAACGGCCTCTAGAAACTACTGTAAAACTTTGAGCACATCCAACAGTCGGATCAAAAGTTGTGGCCCTTTTGAGCTGTTATTCTGGTCTTGCACGACAATACCTCCTCTTCAACGAGTATGGATTCTATAAGTACTTCAAGGAAAACAGCCTCCGAAAACTACTATAAAACTTTGAGCGTGGTACAACAGTCGGATCAAAAGATGTGGCCCCTTTGAGCTGTTATTCTAGTCTTGCGCGACAAGACCTCCTCTTCAACGAGTATGGATTCCATAGGTACTACAAGGAAAACGACCTTCAGAAACTAATGTAAAACTTTAAGCGCGATCCAACAGTTGGATGAAAAGCTATGGCCCTTTTTTGCTGTTATTCCGGTCTAGCGCCACAAGACCTCCTCTTCAACAAGTGGGGATTCCATAGGTAGTACAAGGAAACGAAACTTAGGAAACTACTGTAAAACTTTGAGTGCGATATAATGGTCGGATCAAAAGTTATGGCCCTTTTGAGCTGTAATTCCAGTCTGGCGCGACAAAACCTCCTCTTCAACGAGTAGGGATTCCATAGGTACTACAAGGAAACGAGCCTCCTTAAACTCGTGTAAAACTTTGAGTGCAATCAAACGGTTGGATCAAAATGTATGGCCCCTTTCAGCTATTATTCCGGTTTGACGCGACAAGACCTCCTCTTCAACGAGTAGGGATTCTATAGGGAGTACAAGGAAACGGGGGATTCAGAAACTACTGTAAATATTTAAGCCCGATCCAATGATCAGATCAAAAGTTATAGCCCCTTTCAGCTGTAATTACGGTCTAGCGTGATAAGACCTCATTTTCAACTAGTAGGGATTCCATAGTTAGTACAAGGAAAACGACCTACCGAAACTACTGTGAAACATTGAGCACCATCCAGGGGTCGGATCAAAAGTTATCGCCCCTTTCAGCTGTTATACCGGTCTGGCGCGACAAGACTTCCTCTTCAACGAGTAGGGATTCTATAGGTAATACAAGGGAACGGGCCTCCTAAATCTCGTGTAAAACTTTGAGCGCAATCCACAGGTCGGATCAAAAGTTATGGCCCCTTTCAGCTTATATTCCGGTCTGACGCGACAAGACCTCCTCTTCAACGAGTAGGGATTCTATAGGGAGTACAAGAAAAATGGGGGATCCGGAAACTACTGTAAAACTTTGAGCGCCATCTAGCGATTGGATCAAAAGTTGTAGCCCTTTTGAGCTGTTATACTGGTCTGGCTGGACAAGACCACCTCATCAACCAGTTGGGATTCTATAGGTAATACAAGGAAATGGGCCTCCTGAAACTCGGGTAAAATTTTGAGCACGATCCAACTGTCTGATAAAAAATTATAGCCCCTTTCAGCTGTTATTCCGTTCTGGCGCAACAAGACATCCTCTTCGATGAGTAGGGATTCTAAAGGTACTACAAGGATAACTGATCCGGAAACTACTGTAAAACTTTGAGCGCGATCCAGCCGTCGGATCAAAACTTGTGGCCCTTTTAGCTGTTGCTATGGTCTGGAGCACCAAGACCTCCTCTTCAACGAGTAGGGATTCTATAGGTAATATAAGGAAACAAGCCTCTTGAAACTCGTGTAAAACATTGAGCGCGATCCAACGGTTGGATAAAAAATTATAGCGCTTTTGAGTTGTTATTCCAGTCTGGCGTGACAACAACTCCTCTTCAACGAGTAGGGATTCCATAGGTACTACAAGGAAAATGGCCTCCAAAAGCTCGTGTAAAAATTTGAGCGCGATCCAACGGTCGGATCAAAATTTATTACCCTTTTGAGCTGTTATACCGGTCTGGCGCTACAAGACCTCCTCTTTAACGAGTAGGGATTCTATAGGTAATACAAGGAAAGGGGCCTCTTGAAACTCGTGTAAAACATTGAGCGCGATCCAACGGTTGGATAAAAAATTATGGTGCTTTTGAGTTGTTATTCCGGTCTGGCGTGACAAGACCTCCTCTTCAACGAGTAGGGATTCCATAGGTACTACAAAGAAAACGGCCTTCGGAAACAACTGTAAAACTTTGAGCGCGATCCAACGGTCGGATCAAAACTTATGGCCTTGTTTGCTGTTATTCTGGTCTGGCGCCACAAGACCTCCTCTTCAACGAGTAGGGATTCCATAGATAGTACAAGGAAACGGGCCTCCGGGAACTACTGTAAATATTTAAGCGCGATCCAATAGTCGGATCAAAAGTTATAGCTCTTTTCAGCTGTTCTTCCGGTCTGGCGCGACAAGACCTCTTCTTCAACGAGTAGGATTCTATAGGTAGTCCAAGGAAACGAGCCTCCAGAAACTACTGTAAAACTTTGAGCGCGATCCAACGATCGAATCAAAAGTTATGGCCCTTTTGAACTGTTATTCTGGTCTGGCGCGACAAGACCTCTTCAATGAGTAGGGATTCCATAGGTACTACAAGGAAAATGGCCTTCAGAAACTAATGTAAAACTTTGAGCGCGATCAACGGTCGGATCAAAAGGTATGCCTCCTTTTAGCTATTATTCCGGTCTGGCGCAATAAGACCTCTTATTCAATGAGTTGGATTCCATAGGTACTACAAGGAAAACAGCCTCTGGAAACTACTGTAAAACTTTGAGCGCGATCTAACTGTCGGAACAAAAGTTATGGCCGTTTTGAGCTGTTATTCCGATCTGGCGCGACAAAAGTTCCTCTAAAACGAGTAGGGATTCCATAGGTACTACAAGGAAAAAGGCTTCCGGGAACTACTGTAAATATTTGAGTGCGATCAAACGGTAGGATCAAAAGTTATACCCTTTTCTGCTGTTATTCCGGTCTGGCGTGACAAGACCTCCTCTTCAATGAGTAGGATTCCATATGTACTAGAAGGAAAACTACCTCCGCAAACTACAGTAAGACTTTGAGCGCGATCCAACGGTTAGATCAAAAGTTATAGCTCTTTTCAGCTGTTATTCGGGTCTGGCGCGCCAAGACCTCCTCTTCAATGAGTAGGATTCCATAGGTAGTACAAGGAAAATGGCCTCCGAAAGCTACTGTAAAACTTTGAGCGCGATCGAACAGTCGAATCAAAAGTTATGGCCCTTTTGAGCTGTTATTCCGGTCTTGCGCGACAAGACCGCCTCGTCAACAAGTAGGGATTCTAAAGGTAGTACAAGGAAACTGGCCTCCGAAAACTACTGTAAATATTTGAGCACGATCCAACGGTCGGATCAAAAGTTATGGCCATTTTCTGCTGTTATTTTGGTCTGGCGCCACTAGACCTCCTCTTCCACAAGTTGGATTCTATTGGTGCTACAAGGAAAACGACCTCCAGAAGCTACTATAAACATTTGAGCGCGATCTAACGGTTGGATCAAAAGTAAACCCCTTTCAGTTGTTACTCTGGTCTAGCACGACAAGATATCCTCTTCAATGTGAAGTATTCCATATGTACTTCAAAGAAAACATATCTGGAAACTATTGTAAAACTTTGAGCGTGATTCAACGGTCAAATCAAAATTTATGGCCCTTTTCAGCTGTTACTACGGTCTGGAGCGCTAGGACCACCTCTTCAACGAGTAGGGATTCCATAGGTACTATAAGGAAAATAGGCTCCAGAAACTACTATAAAACTTTAAGCGCGATCCAACAGTCGGATCAAAAGTTATAGCTCTTTTCCGCTGTTATTCCGGTTTGACGCGACAAGATCTCCTCTTCAACGAGTAGGATTCTATAGGTATTACTTGGAAAACGGCCTTCGAAAACTACTGTAAATATTTGAGCGCGATACAACGATCGGATCAAAAGTTATAGCTTTTTTCAGCTGTTATTCTGTTTTGGCGCGAAAAGACCTCTTCTTCAATGAGTAGGGATTCCATAGGTACTACAAAGAAAATGGCCTCCGGAAACAACTGTAAAACTTTGCGCGCGATCATACAGTCGAATCAAAAATTATGGCCCTTTTCAGCTGTTACTATGGTTTGGAGCGCCTAGACCACCTTTTCAACGAGTAGGGATTCCTTAGGTACTTCAAGGAAAATAGACTCCGGAAACTACTATAAAACTTTGCACACGATCCAACGATCGGATCAAAAGTTATGGCCCTTTTCAGCTGTTATTGCAGTCTTGCGCGAGAAGACCTCCTGTTCAACGAGTAAGGATTCTATAGGTCCTACAAGGAAAATGGCCTCCGGAAACAACTGTAAAACTTGAAGCGCGATCCAACGATCAGATCAAAAGTTATAGCTCTTTTAAGCTGTTATTCTAGTCTCGCGCGACAAGACCACCTCTTCAATGAGTAGGGATTCTGTAGGTACTTCAAGGAAAACAGCCTCCGCAAACAACTGTAAAACTTTGAGCGGGATCCAACGGTCGGATCAAAAGTTATAGCTCTTTTCAGCTGTTATTCCAGTATGGGGCGACAAGACCTCCTCTTCATCGAGTATGATTACATATGTACTAGAAGGAAAACGACCTCCAGAAAAAATTGTAAAACTTTACGCACGATCCAACAGTCGGATCAAAAGTTATGGCCATTTTTAGCTGTTATTCTAGTCTAGTGCGACAAGATCTCCTCTTTAACGAGTAGGATTCCATAAGTACTAGGAGGAAAACTGCCTCCGCAAACTACTGTAAAACTTTGAACGCGATCCAATGGTCGGATCTAAAGTTAGGGCCCCTTTCAACTGTTCTCCGGTTGGTGCGACAAGACCTCCTCTTCCAAGAGTTGGATTCCATTGGTGCTATAAGGAAAACGGCCTCTAGAAACTCATGTAAAACTTTGAGCGCAATCGAACGGTCGGATAAAAAGTTATAACTCTTTTCAGCTGTTATTCCAGTATGGGGCGACAAGACCCCCTCTTCAACGAGTACGCTTACATATGTACTAGAAGGAAAACGGCCTCCGGAAACTACTATAAAACTTTACGCGCGATCCAACGGACGGATCAAAAGTTATGGCCCTTTTTAGCTGTTATTCTAGTCTAGTGCGACAAGACCTCCTCTTCAACGAGTAGGATTCCATGGGTACTAGAAGGAAAACTGCCTCCGCAAACAACTGTAAAACTTTAAGCGCGATCCAATGGTCGGATCTAAAGTTATGGCCCCTTTCAACTGTTCTCCGGTTGGCGCAACGAGACCTCCTTTTCAACAAGTAGGATTCCATAGGTAGTAGAAGGAAAACGACCTCTGAAAACTACTGTAAAAATTTAAGCGCGATCCAACGGTCGGATCAAAAGTGATGGCGCTTTTCAGTTGTTATTCCGGTCTGGCGCGACAAGACCTCTAGTTCAACGAGTAGCGATTCTATAAGAAGTACAAGTAAACGAGCCTCCTGAAACTATAATAAATATTTGAGCGTGATCCAACGGTCGCATCAAAAGTTATGGCCCTTTTCAGCTGTTATTCCGGTCTGGCACGATAAGACCTCCTCTTCTGTGCGTTGGATTCCATAGGTGCTCCCAGGAAAACAGCCTCCAGAATCTACTGTAAAACTTTGAGTGGGATCTAACGCTCGGATCAAAAGTTATGGCCCTTTTCAATTGTTGTTCCGGTTTGGCGCGAAATGACCTCCTCTTCAACGAATAGGGATTCCATGGGTACTACAAGGAAAACGACCTCCGAAAACTACTGTAAAACTTTGGGCATGATCCAACTGTCGGATCAAAAGTTATTTCCCTTCTCAGGTGTAATTCTGGTCTGGTGCGATAAGACCTCCTCTTCACCTAGTAGGGATTCCATAGATAGTACAAGGAAAACGGCCTCCAGAAACTCGTGTAAAACTTTGAGCGCTATCGATGGTCGGATCAAAAGTTATGGCCCTTTTTAGCTGTTATTCTGGTCTGGCGCGACAAGACCTCGTCTTCAACGAGTAGGGATTCTATACGTAGTACAAGGAAACATGCCTCCGAAAACCACTGTAAATGTTTGAGTGTGATCCAACAGTCGGATCAAAAGCTGTGGCACTTTACAGCTGTTGTTCCGGTCTGGCGCAACAAGACCTCCTCTTCAACTAGTAGGGATTGTATAGGTAGTACAAGGAAAATGGCCTCCGGAAACTCGTGTAAAACTTTGAGCGCGATCAAACGGTCAAATCAAAAGTTATAGCCCTTTTCAGCTGTTATTCCAGTCTGGCACGACCAGACATCCTCTTCAACGAGTAGGGATTTTATTGGTAGTACAAGGAAACGGGTCTCCAAAAACCACTGTAAATATTTGAGTGCGATCCAACGGTCGGATCAAAAGTTGTGGCCCTTTACAATTGTTATTCCGATCTGGCGCGACCAGACCTCCTCTTCAACTTGTAGGGATTCCATAGGTAGGACAAGGAAAACGGCCTTTGGAAACTTGTGTAAAACTTTGAGCGCAATCCAACAGTTGGATCAAAGTTATGGCGTTTTTCAGATGTTATTTCGGTATGGCGCAACAAGACCTCCAGTTCAACAAGTTGCGATTCTATAGGTAGTACAAGGAAACGAGCCTCCTGAAACTATAATAAATATTTGAGCGTGATCCAACGGTTGAATCAAAAGTTATGGCCCTTTTCAGCTGTTATTCCAGTCTGGCGCGACAAGACCTACTCTTCAACGAGTAGGGATTCCATAGGTACTACAAGGAAAACGACATCCAGAAAGAACTGTAAAACTTTGAGAGCAATCCAACGATCAATTCAAAAGTTATGGCCATTTTGAGATGTTATTCCAGTCTGGTGCGATAAGAGCTTCTCTTCAACGAATAGGATTCCATAGGTACTAGAAGGAAAACGGCCTTCGAAAACTACTGTAAAACTTTAACCTCGATCCAACAATCGGATAAAAAGTTATAGCTCTTTTCACATATTATTTCGGTCTAGCAAGACAAGAGCTCCTCTTCACCCAGTAGGATTCCATAGGTACTATAAGGGAAACGGCCTTCGAAAACTACTGTAAAACTTTGCGCGCTATCTAACGGTCAGATCGAAAGTAATGGCCCTTTTGAGCTGTTATTCCGGTCTGGCTCGATAAGACCTCCTCTTCAATGAGTAGGATTCCATTGGTTCTACAAGGAAAACAGCCTCCGGAAACTACTGTAAAACTTTGAGCACGATCCAACGGTCGGATCAAAAGTTATAACTCTTTTTAGCTGTTTTTCTGGTCTAGCGTGACAAGACCTTCTCTTCAATGAGTACGATTTCATAGGTACTATAAGGAAAACGGCCCCGTGAAACTACTGTAAAACTGTGCGCGCTATCCAACGCCCGATCAAAAGTTATAGCTCTTTTCACCTGTTATTCTGGTCTGGCGCGACAAGACCTCCTCTACAACGAGTAGGATTCCATAGGTACTACAAGGAAAACTTCCTCGGGAAACTACTGTAAAACTTTGAGCATGATCCAACAGTCGGATCAAAAGTAATGGCCCTTTTGTGCTGTTATTCCGGTCTGGCGCGACAAGACCTCCTCTTCAACGAGTGGGGATTCCATAGGAACTACTAGGAAAACGGCCTCCGGAAACAACTATAAAACTTTGAGCGCCATCCAACGGTTGGATCAAAGTTATAGCTCTTTTCAGCTGTTATTCTAGTTTGGCGTGATGAGACCTCCTCTTCAACAAGTAGGATTCCATAGGTAGTCGAAGGAAAACGGCCTCCGAAAACTACTATAAAACTTTGAGCGCGATCCAACGGTTGGATCAAAAGTTATGATGCTTTTCAGTTGTTATTCCGGTCTAGCACGACCAGACCTCTAGTTCAACGAGTAGCGATTCTATAGGGAGTACAAGGAAACGAGGCTCCTGAAACTTTAATAAATATTTGAGCGTGATCCAACGATCGAATCAAAAGTTATGGTCCTTTTCAGCTATTATTCTGGTCTGGCGCGACAAGACCTCCTCTTCAACGAATATGGATTCCATAGGCACTACAAGGAAAATGGCCTCCGGAAACGACTGTAAATATTTGAGCACGGTCCAACAGGTGGGTAAAAAGTTATGGCCCTTTTCAGTTGTTATTCCGGTCTGGCGTTACAAGACCTCATCTTCAACGAGTAGGGATTCTATAAGTAGTACAAAGAAATGGGTCTCCGAAAACTCGTGTCAAACTTTGAGCGCGATCCAACGGTCGGATAAAAAGTTATGACTCTTTTGAGCTATTATTGCAGTCTAACGTGACAAGACCTCCTCTTCAACGAGTAGGGATTCAGTAGATAGTACAAGGAAAGTGGCCTTCGGAAACTACTATAAATATTTGAGCATGAGCCAACGGTTGGATCAAAAGTTATGGTCCTTTTCAGTTGTTATTCTGGTCTAACATGACAAGACCTCCTCTTCACCATGTTGGGATTCTATAGGTAGTACAAGGAAACGGTCCTCCAAAAACTATTGTCAATATTTGAGCGCGATCCAATGGTCGGATAAACAATTATGGCCCTTTTGAGATGTTATTCTAGTATGGCGTGACAAGACCTCCTCTTTAACGAGTAGGGATTCCGCATGTACTACAAGGAAAACGGCCTCGGGACACAACATTAAATTTTTTGAGGGCGATCTAACAGTTGGATCAAAAGTTATGGCACCTTTCAACTGTTATTCCAGTCTGGCACGACATGACCTCTTCACCGAGTAGGGATTCCAAAGGTACTACAAGGAAAACGGACTCTGGAAACGTTTGTAAATTTTTGAGCGCGATCCAACGGTCGAATGAAAAGTTATGACGCTTTTCAGCTGTTAATCCGGTCTGGCGCAACAAGACCTCCTCTTCAATAAATAGGGATTCCTTAGGCATTACAAGGAAAATGGCCTTCGGAAACTACTGTAAATATTTGATCGCGATCCAATGGGTGGATAAAAAGTTATAGTTATTTTCAGCTGTTATTCCAGTCTGGCGCGACAAGACCTCATCTTCAATGAGTAGGATTCCATAGGTACTAGAAGGAAAACAGATCCAGAATGTCGTGTAAAACTTTGAGCGCTATCCAACAGTCAAATCAAAAGTTATAGCTATTTTCAACTGTTATTCCGGTTTGGCGCGACAAGACCTCTAGTTCAACGAGTAGCGATTCTATAGGTAGTACAAGGAAATGAGCTCCTGAAACTATAATAAATATTTGAGCGTGATCCAACAGTCAAATCAAAAGTTATGGGCCTTTTCAGCTGTTATTCCAGTCTGGCGCGACAAGACCTCCTCTACAACGAGTAGCGATTCTATAGGTAGTACAAGGAAATGAGCCTCCTGAAACTATAATAAATATTTGAGCGTGATCCAACGATCAAATCAAAAGTTATGGGCCTTTTCAGCTGTTATTCCAGTCTGGCGCGACAAGACCTCCTCTACAACGAGTAGGGATCCATAGTTATTACAAGGAAAAAGGCCTCCGGAAACTACTATAAATATTTGAGCGCGATCCTACGGTTGGATAAAAACTTATGGCCCTTTTCAGTTGTTATTTCGTCGGGCACGACAAGACCTCGTCTTCAACGAATAGGATTCCATAGGTACTAGAAAGAAAACTGCCTCCACAAACTACTGTAAATACTTGAGCATGATCTAAAGATCGGATCAAAAGTTATGGCATCTTTCAGCTGTTATTCCAGTCTGGCTAGACAAGACCTCCTCTTCCACGAGTTGGATTCCATCGGTGCTACTAGGAAAACTGCCTCCAAAAACTTCTGTAAAAGAATGAGCGCGACCAACGATCGCATCAAAAGTTATGGCCCTTTACAACTGTTATTCCAGTTTGGCGTGACAAGACCTCCTCTACAACGAGTATGGATTCCATAGGTACCACAAGGAAAGAGGCCTCTGCAAACTACTGTAAATATTTGAGCACGATCCAACCGTCGGATAAAAAGTTATGCCCCTTTTCAACTGTTATTCTGGTCTAGCATGGCAAGACCTCCTCTTCAACGAGTAGGATTCCATAGGTACTAAAAGAAAAACGGCCTACGGAAACAGCTCTAAAATGTTTGAGCACGATACAACGGTCGGATGAAATGTTATAGCCCTTTTCAGCAATTATTCCGGTCTGGCGCGACAAGACCTCCTCTTCAATGACTAGAGATTCCATAGGTACTACAAGGAAAATGGCCTCCGGAAACGACTGTAAATATTTGAGCGCGATCCAATGGTTGGATCAAAAGTTTGGCTCGACAAGACCTCCACTCAATGAGTAGGATTCCATAGGTTCTACAAGGAAAAAGTCCTTTGGGAACTACTGTAAAATTTTTTAGCACGATCCAACAGTCGGATTAAAAGTTATGGCCTCTTTCAGCTGTTATTCCGGTCTGACTCGACAAGACCTCCTCTTCCACGAGTTGGATTCCATCTATGCTAGTAGGAAAACGGAGTTCGGAAACTACTGTAAAACTTTCAGCGCGATCCAACGGCCGGATCAAAAGTTATAGCTCTTTTCACCTATTATTGCGGTCTGGCGTGACAAGACCTCCTCTACAACGAGTAGGATTCCATAAGTACTACAAGGAAAACGACCTCAGGAAACTGCTGTAAAACTTTGAGCGCGATACAACGGTCGGATCAAAAGTAATAGCCCTTTTGAGCTGTTATTCCGGTCTGGCGCGATAAGACCTCTTCTTCAACGAGTAGGTTTCTATAGGTACTAGAAAGAAAATGGCCTTAGCAAACTACTGTAAAAAAGTTTAGCGCGATCCAACGATCGGATCAAAAGTTATGGCCTCTTTTAGCTGTTATTCCGGTCTTGCTCGACAAGGCCTCCTCTTCCACGAGTTGGATTCCATCTGTGCCAGTAGGAAAACGGCCTCTAGAAACTACTGTAAAACATTAAGCGCGATCCAACTATCGGATCAAAATTTATAGCTCTTTTAAGCAGTTATTCTTGACTGGCGCGACAATAGCTCCTTTTCATCGAGTAGGATTATATAGGGACTACAAGAAAAACAGCCTCCAGAAACTACTGTAAAACTTTGAGTGCGATCCAAGGGTCGGATCAAAAGTTATAGCTCTTTCACATGTTATTCTGGTCTTGCGTGACAAGAGCTTCTATTCACCAAGTAGGATTCCATAGGTACTACAACGAAAACGGCATCTGAAAACTACAGTAAAACTTTGAGCACGATCCAACGGTCGGACCAAAAGTTCCAGCTCTATTTAGCTGTTATTCCGGTCTGGCGTGACAAAACATCCTCTTCAACGAGTAGGATTCCATAGGTACTACAAGGAAAACAGCGTCCGGAAACTACAATAATTATTTGAGCGCAATCAAACAGTCAGATAAAAAATTATAGCCCTTTCAACTATTATTTCGGTCTGGCGCGACAAGACCTCCACTTCATCGAGTAGGATTCCATAGTTTTTACAAGGAAAACGGCCTCTGGAAACTACTGTAATTATTTGAGCGCGATTCAACGGTCGGATCAAAAGTTATAGCCTTTTTAGCTGTTATTCCGGTCTGGCGTGACAAGATCCCCTCTTCAACGAGTAGGATTCCATAGGTACTAGAAGGAAAACGGCCTCTGAAAACTTCTGTAAAATTTTTGAGCGCGATCCAACGATCGGATCAAAAGTTATGGCCTCTTTCACCTGTTATTCCGGTCTGGCTCAACAAGATCTCCTTTTCCACGAGTTGGATTCCATCTGTGCTAGCAAGAAAATGGTCTCCGGAAACTACTGTACAACTTCGAGCACGATCCAACGGTCGGATCAAAAGTTTTAGCTCTTTCCTGCTGTTATTCCAGTCTGGCGCGATAAGTCCTCCTCTGCAACGAGTAGGATTCCATAGGTCCTATAAGGAAAATAGCACTCGGAAACTACTGTAAAACTTTGATCGCAATCCTGCGGTCGGATCAAAAGTTATAGCCTTTTTCAGTTGTTATTCCGGTCTAGCGCGACAAGATCTCCTCTTCACCGAGTAGGGATTCCATAGGTACTACAAGGGAAACGGCATCTGGAAACTACTGTAAAACTTTAAGCACGATCCAACGACCGGATCAAAAGTTAAGGCCTTTTCAGCTGTAATTCTGGTCGTGCGTGACAAGACCTCCTCTTCAACTAGTAGGGATTCCATATAGTACAAGGAAACAGGCCTACAGAAACTACTGTAAATATTTGAGCGCGATCCAACGGTCGTAGGAAAAGTTGTGACTCTTTTAAGCTATTATTCCAGTCTAGCGCAACTAGACCTCCTCTTCCACTAGCTTGAATCCCTAGGAATTTGAAGGAAAACATCCTCCGGAAACTACTGTAAAACTTTGAGCGCGATCCAATGATCGAATCAAAAGTTATAGCTCTTTTCAGTTGTTATTCCGGTCTGGAGCGACAAGACCTCCTCTTCAACAAGTAGGATTCCATAGGACATACAAGGAAAACGGCCTCCGGAAACTACTGTAAAACTTTGAGCGCGTTCCAACGGCCGGATCAAAAGTTATGGCCTTTTCAGCTGTAATTCCGGTCGTGCACGATAAGACCTCCTCTTCAACTAGTAAGGATTTCATATATAGTACAAGGAAACAGGCCTACAAAAACTACTGTAAATACTTGAGCGCGATCCAACGGTCGGATGAAAAGTTTTGACTCTTTTAAGCTATTATTCCAGTCTATCGCGACAAGACCTCCTCTTCAACGTGTTGGCTTCAATAGGTACTACAAGAAAAACGACCTTCGTAAACTACTATAAAACTTTGAGCGCGATCGAACGATTGGATCAAAAGTTTTGGTCCTTTTCAACTGTTATTTCAGCCTGGCACGACAAGTCTTCCTCTTAAACTAGTAGGGATTCCATAGGTACTTCAAGGAAAACAGGCTCTGGAAACTATTATAAATATTTGAGCGCGATCCAACGGTCGGATCAAAAGTTATGGCCCTTTTCAGATGTTATACCGGTCTTGAGCGACAAGACCTCCTTTTCACCTAATAGGGATTCCAAAGGAAGTACTATGAAACGGGCCTCCGGAAACTACTGTAAATATTTAAGCGCGATCCAACGGTCGGATCAAAAGTTGTGGCCCTTTTCAGCAGTTTTTCCGGTCTAGCGCAACAAGATCTCATTTTCAATGAGTTGGATTCCAGAGGTACTTCAAGGAAAATGGCCTCCGGAAACTGCTGTAAAACTTTTAGCGCGATCCAATGGTCGGATCAAAAGTTATAGCTCTTTTCAGCTGTTATTCTGTTCTGGCTCGATAAGACCTCCACTTCAACGTGTAGGATTCCATAGGTCCCACAAGGAAAACGACCTCCGAAAACTACTGTAAATATTTGAGCGTGATCCAACGGTTGGATAAAAAGTTATGGCCCTTTTCACCTCTATTCTAGTCTGGTGCGAGAGTACCTCCTCTTCAACGAGTTGGATTCCATTGGTCCTACAAGGAAAACGGCATCTGGAAACTATTGTAAAACTTTGATCGCGATCCAACGGTTCGATAAAAAGTTATGGCCCTTTTCAGCTATTATTTCGGTTTGGCGCGACAAGACCTCCTCTTCAACAAGTAGGATTCCATAGGTCATAGAAGGAAAACAGCCTCCGAAAACTACTGTAAAACTTTGAGTGCTACCGAACAGTCGGATCAAAAGTTATGACCCCTTTCAGCTGTTATTCCGGTCTAGCGCGACAAGACCTCCTCTTCAACAAGTATGGATTCCATATATAGTACAAGGAAACAGGCCTCCGAAAACTACAGTAAATAGTTGAGCGCTATCCAATGGTCGGATCAAAAGTTATGGCCCTTTTCAGCTGTTATTTCAGGCTGACGCGACAAGACCTCATCTTTAACGAGTAGGATTCCATTGGTACTTCAAGGAAAATGGGCTCCCGAAACTACTGTAAATATTTGACTGCGATTAAATGGTCGGATCAAAAGTTATGGTCCTTTTCAGTTGTTCTTCCGGTCTGGCGCGACAAGACCGCCTCTTCACGTAGTCGGGATTCCAAATAAAGTACTAGGAAATGGGCCTCCAGAAACTACTGTAAATATTTAAGCATGATCCAACAGTCGGATCAAAAGTTATGGCCTTTTTCAGCTGTTTTTTCTGTCTGACGTGACAAGACCTCCTCTTCCACGAGTTGGATTCCAGAGGTACTTTAAGGAAAACGGCCTCCAGAAACTACTGTAAAACTTTGAGTGCGATCCAATGGTTGGATCAAAAGTTATAGCTCTTTTCAGCTGTTATTCCGATCTGGCGTAACAAGACCTCCTCTTCACCGACTAGGGATTCCCAAGGTAGTACAAGGAAAAGGGCCTTCGGAAACCACTGTAAAACTTTAGCGCGATCCAACGGTTGGATCAAAAGTTATTGCCATTTTCAACTGTTATTCTGGTTTGGCACGACAAGACCTCCTCTTCACCAACTAGAGATTCCAAAAGTAGTACAAGGAAACGGGCTTTCGGGAACTACTGTAAATATTTGAGTGCGATACAATGGTAGGATCAAAAGTTATGGCATTTTTTAGCAATTATTCTGGTCTGGCATAACAAGACGTCCTCTTCAACATGTAGGATTCCATAGGTACTACAAGGAAAACGACCTCCAGAAACTATTATAAAACTTTGAGCGCGATCCAACGGTCGGATCAAAAGTTATTGCCCTTTTCAGCTGTTATTCCGGTTTGGCGCACCACGACCTCCTCTTCAATGAGTAGGGATTCTATAGGTAGTAAAAGGGAAAAAGGACTCTGGAAACCACTGTAAAACTTTGAGCGTGATCCAACAGTTGTATCAAAAGTTATGGCCCTTTTGAGCTGTTATTCTGGTTTGGCGCAATAAGACCTCCTCTTCACCAACTAGGGATTCCATAGGTATACAAGGAAAATGGCCTCCAGAAACTACTGTAAAACTTTGAGCGCGATCCAATGGTCGGTTCAAAAGTTATTGTCCTTTTCAGCTGTTATTTCGATCTGGCACGACAAGATCTCCTCTTCAACGAGTAGGGATTCCAAAGGTAGTACAAGGAAAAGGGACTCTGGAAACTACTGTCAATATTTAAGCGTGATCCAACGATTAGATCAAAAGTTATGGCCCTTTTAAGCTGGTATTTCGATCTGGCGCGACAAGACCTCATCTTCAACTAGTAGGGATTCCATATATAGTACAAGGAAACAGGCCTCCAGAAAACTACTATAAATATTTGAGCGCACTCCAACGGTCGAATCAAAAGTTATGGCCCCTTCAGTTGTTATTCCAGTCTAACGTGACAAGACCTCTTATTCACCGAGTAGGGATTCCAAAGGCAGTACAAGGAAAAGAGCCTCCGAAAACTACTGTAAATATTTGAGCGCGCTTCTACTGTCAGATCAAAAGTTATGGCCCTTTTCACCTGTTATTCCAGGCTGGAGACAAGACATCCTCTTCAACGAGTAGGGATTCCATAGGTACTCCAAGGAAAAGGGCCCATAGATATTATTGTAAATATTTGAGAGCGATCCAATGGTCAGATCAAAAGTAGGTGTTATTCATGTCTGGTGCAACAAACCTCCTCTTCATCGAGTAGAGATTCCATAGATAGTTCAACGAAAACGGCCTCTGGAAACTCGTGTAAAACTTTGAGCGCGATCCAATGGTTAGATAAAAAGTTATGGCTCTTTTGAGCTGTTATTCTGGTCTGGCGTGACAAGACCTCCTCTTCAACGAGTAGGGATTCCATAGGTACTCCAAGGAAAAGGGCTTTAAGAAACTACTGTAAATATTTGAGCGTGATCCAATGGTCGGATCAAAAGTTATGGCCCTTTTGAGCTGTTATTCCGGTCTGGCACGACAAGACCTCATGTTCAATGAGTAGGGATTCCAAGGAATCTCAAGGAAAACAGCCTCCGGAAACTACTATAAAACTTCGAGCGCGATCCAACGGTTGGATCAAATGTCAAGGCCCTTTTTAGCTGTTATTCATGTCTGGCGCGACAAGACCTCCTCTTCATCAAGAAGGGATTCCATAGGTACTTCAAGGAAAATGGCCTCCGGAAACTCGAGTAAAACTTTGAGTGCGATCCAACAATTAGATAAAAAGTTATGGCCTTTTTCCGTTGTAAATCCGGTCTTGCGCGACAAGGCCTCCTCTTGAACTAGTAGGGATTCCATATATAGTACAAGGAAACAGGCCTCCGGAAACTATTATAAATATTTGAGCGCGCTCTAACGGTCGGATCAAAAGTTATGGCCCTTTTCACCTGACATTTCGGTCTGGCGACAAGACGTCCTCTTCAATGAGTAGGGATTCCATAGGTACTCCTAGGAAAAGGGCCTCTAGAAACTATTGTAAATATTTGAGCGCGATCCAATGGTCGGATCAAAAGTTATGGCTCTTTTGAGCTGTTATTCCGGTCTGGCGCGACAAGACATCCTCTTTATTGAGTAGGATTCCATAGGTCCTATAAGGAAAACAGCCTTCGAAAACTACTGTAAAACTTCAAGCGCAATCAAACGATCGGATAAAAGTTATAGACCTTTTCAGCTGTTATTCCGGTCTGGCAGGACAAAACCTCATATTCAACGAGTAGGATTCCATAGGTCCTATAAGCAAAACGACCTCCGCAAACTACTGAAAACTTTTACCATGATGAAACGGTCGGATCAAATGTTATGGCCCTTTTAAGCTGTTATTCCGGTCTAGCGCGATAAGACCTCCTCTTCCACCAGTTGAATTCCATAGGTACTTCAAGGAAAACAGGCTCCGGAAACTACTTTAAACTTTGAGGGCGATGCAACGGTTGGATCAAAAGTTATGGCCCGTTTCAGCTGTTATTCTGGTCTGGCGAGACAAGTCCTTCTCTTCAATGAGTAGGGATTCCATAGGTACTTCAAGGAATGCGAGCTCCTAAAACTAATTTAAAACTTTGAGGGCCATCCAACGGTTGGATCAAAAGTTAAGGCCTTTTTCAGCTGTTAGCGCGACCAGACCTCCTCTTTACTGAGTATAGATTCCATAGGTACTTCAAGAAAAACACGCTCTGAAAACTAATGTACAAGTTTGAGCGCAATTCAACGGCCGCATCAAAAGTTATGGCTCGTTTCAGCTGTTATTCTGGTCTGGCACGACAAGACCTCATCTTCAAAGAGTAGGGATTCCATAGGTACTTCAAGGAAAACAGGCTCCGGAAACAACTGTAAAACTTTGAGCGCGATCCAACGGTCGGATCAAAAGTTATGGCCCTTTTCAGCTGCTATTCCGGTCTAGCACAACAAGACCTCCTCTTAAAATAGTAGGGATTCCATTGGTACTTCAAGGAAAATGGGCTCTGGAAACTACTGCAAAAATTTATGCACGATCCAACGGTCAGATCAAAAGTTCTGGCCCTTTTTAGCTGTTATTCCGATCTAGCGCGAGAAGACCTCTTCAACGAGTACGGATTCCAAAGTTACTAGAAAAAAAACAGCAACCGGAAACACATGTAAGCTTTTAGCACGATCCAACGGTCAGATCAAATTTTAAGGCTCGTTTCAGCTGTTATTTCGGTCTTGCGCGACAAGACCTTCTCTTCAACGAGTAGGGATTTCATAGGTACTTCAAGGAAAACGGGCTCCAGAAACTTCTGTAAAACTACTGTAAAAGGCGATGCAACGGTTGAATCAAAAGTTTTGGCCCTTTTCAGCTGTCATTTCGTTCTGGCGCGACAAGACCTCCTTTTCAACGAGTAAGGATTCGATAGGTACTTCAAGGAAAATGGGCTCTGGAAACTGCTATAAATATTTGAGCGCGATCCAATGGTCGGATTAAAAGTTATGGCCCTTTTCTGCTGTTATTGCGGTCTGGCGAGATAAGACCTTCTCTTCAACGAGTAGGGATTCCATAGGTACATCAAAGAAAACGTCTATGAAAAATACTGTAAAACTTTGGGAGTGATGCAACGGTTGCTTTAAAAGTTATGGCCCTTTTTAGCTGTTATTCCGGTCTAGCGCGCCTAGACCTCCACTTCAACGAGTAGGGATTCCATATGTACTTCAAGGAAAACGGGCTACGAAAACAACTGTAAAACTTTGAGGGCGATCAAATGGTCGGATCAAAAGTTAAGGCGCTTTTTAGCTGATATTCTGGTGTGGCACGACAAGACTTGCTCTTCAACGAGCAGGAATTCCATAGGTACTTCAAGGAAAATGGGCTCCAGAAACTACTGTAAAACTTTGAGCCCGATCCAACGGTTGGATCAAAAGTTATGGCCCTTTTGAGCTGTTATTCTAGTTTGGCGCGACAAGACCTCATCTTCAACGAGTAGGGATTCGATAGGTACTTCAAGGAAAACGAGCTCCGGAAACTACTGTAAAACTACTGTAAAAGGCGATGCAACGGTCGAATCAAAAGTTTTGGCACTTTTCAGCTGTCATTCCGTTCTGGCGCGACAAGACCTCCTCTTCAACGAGTAGGGATTCGATAGGTACTTCAAGGAAAACGAGCTCTGGAAACTACTATAAATATTTGAGCTCGATCCAACGGTCGGATCAAAAGTTATTGCCCTTTTCTGTTGTTATTGCGGTCTGGCGAGACAAGACCTCTTTTTCACCAAGTAGGATTGCATAGGTACTTCAAGGAAAACGGGCTCCGGCAACTACTATAAAATTTTGAGCGCGATCCAACGGTGGATAAAAATTTAAGGCCATTTTCAGCTGTTATTTCGGTCTGGCGCGACAAGACCTCCTCTTCACCAAGTAGGGATTCCATTGGTAGTACAAGGAAAAGGGCTTCCAAAAACAACTGTAAATATTGGAGTGCAATCCAATGGTCGGATCAAAAGTTATGGCCTATTTCAGCTATAATTTTGGTATTGTACGACAAGACTTCCTCTTCAACGAGTAGGGATTCCATAAGGTAGTTCTAGGAAAACGAGCCCGGGAAACTACTGTAAAACTTTGAGAGCAATGCAACGGTCGAATCAAAAGTTATGACCTTTTTCACCTGTTATTCCGATCTGGCGCAACAAGACCTCCTCTTTAACGAGTAGGGATTCTAAAGGTACTTGAAGGAAAACAGGCTCCTGAAACTACTGTAAACCTTAGAGGGCGATGCAATGATCGGATTAAAAGGTGTGGCCCTTTTCTGCTATTATTCTGGTCTGGCGCAACAAGAATTGCTCTTCACTGAGTAGGGATTCTAAAGGTAATAGAAGGAAAATAGCCTCGTGAAAATGCAGTAAAACTTTAAGGGCGATGCAACAGTCAGATCAAAAGTTTTGGCTCTTTTCAGCAATTATTTAGGTCTTGCGAGACAAGACCTCCTCTTCAACGAGTAGGGATTCGATAGGTACTTCAAGTAAAACATGTTCCAGAAACTACTGTAAATATTTGAGCGCGATCCAACGGTCGGATCAAAAGTTATGGCCCTTTTCAGTTGTTATTTCGGTCTGGCGAGACAAGACCTCCTCTTCAACGAGTAGGGATTCCATAGGTACTTCAAGGAAAACTGGCTCCAGAAACTACTGTAAAACTTTGAGGGCGATGCAACTGTCGGTTCAAAAGTTATGGCCCTTTTCAGCTGTTATTCCGGTATGACGCGACAAGACCTCCTCTCATTGAGTTGGGATTCCATATGTACTTCTAGAAAAACGAGCCCGGGAAACTACTGTGAAACTTTGAGGGTGATGCAACGATCGGATCAAAAGTTAAGGCCATTTTCAGCTTTTATTCTGGTCTGGCAAGACAAGACATCCTCTTCAACGAGTAGGGATTCTATAGGTACTTCAAGGAAAACTGACTCCGGAAACTACTGTAAAACTTTGAGGGCGATGCAATTATCGGTTCAAAAGTTATCACCCTTTTCAGCTGTTATTCCAGTATGGCGCGACAAGACCTCCTCTCACCGAGTTGGGATTCCATATGTACTTCTAGGAAAACAAGCCCAGGAAACTACTGTAAAACTTTAAGGGCGATGCAACGGTCGGATCAAAAGTTATGACCCTTTTCACCTGTTATTCTAGTCTGGCGCGACAAGACCTCCTCTTCAATGAGTAGGGATTCTAAAGGTACTCTAAGGAAAACAATCTCCGAAAACTACTGTAAAACTTTGAGGGCGACGCAACGGTCAGATCAAAAGTTATAGCCATTTTCAGCTCCTATTCTAGTCTGGCGCTACAAGACCACCTCTTCATCGAGTAGGGATTCTAAAGTTACTAGAAGGAAAATAGCCTCCGAAAAATACAGTAAAACTTTGAGGGCGATGCAAGGATCGGATCAAAAGTTTTGGCCCTTTTCAGCTATTATTCCAGTCTTGTGCGACAAGAACTCCTTTTCAATAAGAAGGATTCGATAGGAACTTCAAGGAAAATAGGTTCCGAAAACTATTGTAAATATTTGAGCGCGATCCAACTGTCGGATCAAAAGTTATGGCCCTCTTCAGCTGTTATTCCGACCTGGCGAGACAAGCCCTCCTCTTCAACGAGTAGGGATTCCATTGATAGTAAAAGGAAAAGGGCTTCCCGAAACTACTGTAAATATTGGAGCTCGATCCAACGGTCGAATCAAAAGTTATGGCCTTTTTCAGCTATAATTTTGGTGTTGCAGGACAAGACCTCCTCTTCAACGAGTAAGGATTCCATAGGTACTTCAACGAAAACGGGCTCCGGAAAATACTATAAAACTTTAAGTGCGATCCAATTGTCGGATCAAAACTTATGGCCCTTCTCAGCTGTTATTCCAGTATGTCTTGAAAAGGCCTCGTTTTCAATGAGTAGGGATTCTAAAGATACTTCAAGGAAAACCGGCTCCGGAAACTACTGTAAAAGTTTGAGGGCAATGCAACTGTCGGATCAAAAGTTATGGCCCTTTTAGCTGTTATTCCGGTATGGCGCAACAAGACCTGCTCTTCAAAAGTACTAGAAGGAAAATGGCCTCCGGAAACTACTGTAACACTTTGAGGGTGATCCAACGATCGCTTCAAAAGTTATGTCCCTTTTCAGCTGTTATTCCGGTCTGGCTAGACAAGACCTCCTCTTCACCTAGTAGGGATTCTATAGATACTTCAAGGAAAACGAGCTCCGGAAACTACTATAAAATTTTGAGCGCGATCCAATAGTCGGATCAAAAGTTTTGGCCCTTTTCAGCTGTTACTCCGGTATGGGGCGACAAGACCTCCTCGTCACCGAGTTGGTATTTCATAGGTAATTCGAGGAAAACGAGCTCCGGAAACTACTGTAAAACTTTAAGCGCAATCCAACGGTCGGATCAAAAGTTATGGCCCTTTTCAGCTGACATTCCGGTTTGGTGCGACAAGACCTCCTCTTCAACGAGTAGGGATTCCATAGCTACTTCCCTGAAAATGGGCTCCGGAAACAACTGTAAAACTTTTAGTACGATTCAATAGTCGTATCAAAAGTTATGGCCCTTATCAGTTGTTATTCCGGTCTGGGGTGACAAGACCTCCTCTTCACAGAGTAGGGATTCCATAGGTACTCAGAGGAAAATGAGCTCCGAAAACTACTGTAAAACTTTGAGCGCGATCCAACTATCAGATCAAAAGTTACGACCCTTTTCAGCTGTTATTCCAGTATGTCTCGAAAAGGCCTCGTCTTCAATGAGAAGGGATTCTAAAGATACTTCAAGGAAAACCGGCTCCGGAAACTACTGTAAAAGTTTGAAGGCGATGCAACTGTAGGATCAAAAGTTATAGCTCATTTCAGCTGTTATTCAAGTATGGCGCGACAAGACCTGCTCTTCAACGAGGAGGGATTCAAAAGGTACTAGAAGGAAAACAACCTCCGAAAACTACTGTAAACCTTTGAAGGCGATCCAACGATCGTTTTAAAAGTTATGGGCCTTTTCAGCTGTTATTCCGGTCTGGCACGACAAGACCTCCTCTTCAACGAGTAGGGATTCAATAGGTACTTCAAGGAAAACGGGCTCCGAAAACTACTAGAAAACTTTGAGTGCGATCCAACGGTCGGGTTAAAAGTTATGGCAATTTTCAGCTGTTATTTCGGTCTGGAGCGACAAGACCTCCTCTTCACCGAGTTGGGATTCCATAAGTACTTCGAGGAAAACGAGATCTGGAAACTACTGGAAAACTTTAAGCGCGATCCAACGGTCGGATCAAAAGTTATGGTCCTTTTCAGCTGACATTCCGGTCTGGCGCGACAAGACCTCCTCTTCAACAAGTAAGGATTCCATAGCTACTTCAAGGAAAACGGGCTCTAGAAAATGCTATTAAACTTAAAGGCGATCCAACGATTGAATCAAAAGTTATGGCCCCTTTCAGCTGTTATTCTGGTCTGGCGCGACAAGACCTCCTCTTCAACGAGTAGGGATTCCATTGATAGTACAAGGAAAAGGGCTTCCCGAAACTATTGTAAATATTGGAGCGCGATCCAACGGTTGGATCAAAAGTTATGGCCTTTTTTAGCTATAATTTTGGTATTGCACGACAAGACCTCCTCTTCAACGAGTAGGGATTCCATATGTACTTCAACGAAAACGAGCTCCGAAAAATATTGTAAAACTTTGAATGCGATCCAACGGTGGGATCAAAAGTTATGGCCCTTTTCAGTTGTTTTTCCAGTATGTCTCGAAAAAACCTCCTCTTCAATGAGTAGGGATTCTAAAGATATCTCAAGGAAAACCAGCTTCGGAAACTACTGTAAAAGTTTGAGGGCGATGCAACTGTCGGATAAAAAGTTATGGCCCTTTTCAGCTGTTATTCCGGTATGGCGCGACAAGACTTGCTCTTCAACGAGTACGGATTCAAAAGGTACTAGAAGGGAAACGGCCTCCGGAAACTTCTGTAAAAGTTTGAGGGCGATCCAATGATCGCTTTAAAAGTTATGGGCCTTTTCAGCTGTTATTCCGATATGGCGCGACAAGACCTCCTCTACAACGAGTAGGGATTCAAGAGGTACTTCAAGGAAAATGGGCTCCAGAAATAACTATAAAACTTGAAGCGCGATCCAACGATCGGATTAAAGGCTATGGCCCTTTTCAGCTGTTATTCCGGTCTGGATAGACAAGACCTCCTCTTCACCTAGTAGGGATTCCATAGGTACTTCAAGGAAAACGAGCTTCGAAAACTACTGGAAAACTTTGAGAGCAATCCAACGGTCGGATTAAAAGTTATGGACTTATTCAGCTGTTATTTTGATTTGGGGCAACAAGACCTCCTCTTCACCGAGTTGGGATTCCATAGGTACTTCAAGGAAAACGAGATCTGGAAACTACTGGAAAACTTTAAGCGCGATCCAACGGTCGGATCAAAAGTTATGGTCCTTTTCAGCTGACATTCTGGTCTGGCGCGACAAGACCTCCTCTTCAACGAGTAGGGATTCCATAGCTACTTCACTGAAAGTAGGCTCCAGAAACAACTGTAAAACTTTTAGGGCGATTCAATAGTCGGATCAAATGTTATGGACATTTTCAGCTGTTATTCCAGTCTAACGAGACAACACCTCCTATTCAACGAGTAGGGATTCCATAAGTACTTCAAAGAAAACAGGCTCCGGAAACCACTGTAAAACTTTAAACGCAATCCAACGGTCGGATCAAAAGTTAAGTCCCTTTTAATCTGTTATTCCGGTCTCGCGCGACAAGACCTTCTTTCCAACGAGTAGGGATTCCATGGGTAATTGAAGGAAAACAGGTTCCAGAAACTATTGTAAAACTTTGAGGGCAATCCAATGGTCGGATTAAAAGTTAAGGCTACTTTCAGCTGTTACTCCAGTCTGGCAGGACAAGACCTCCTCTTCCCCGAGTAGGGATTCCATAGGTAGAATAAAGAAAACAAGATTTGGAAACTACTGTAAATATTTGAGCACGATCCAACGGTCGGATCAAAAGTTATGGCTTTTTTCAGCTGTTATATCGGTCTGGCGCGACAAGACCTCCTTTTGAACGAGTAGGGATTCCATAGGTACTTCAAGGAAAACGGGCTCCGAAAACTACTGTAAATATTTTAGAGCGATTCTACGGTGGGATCAAACGTTATGGCATTTTTCAGGTGTTATTCCGATCTGGCATGAAAGGACCTCCTGTTCCCCTAGTAGGGATTCCATAGGTAGAACAAGGAAAACGAGCTTCGGAAACTGTTGTAAATATTTGAGGGCAATCCAACGGTCGAATCAAAAGTTATGGCTTTTTTTTGCTGTTATTCTGGTCTGGCGCGACAAGACCTCCTTTTCACCAAGTAGGGATTCCATAGGTACTTCGAGGAAAACAGGCATCAGAAACTACTGTAAAACTTTGATCATGATCCAACGGTTGGATCAAAAGTTGTGGCCCTTTTTAGCTATTATTCTGGTCTGGCGCGATAAGACCTCCTCTTCACCGAGTAGGGATTCCATAGGTACTTCAAGGAAAACAGGCACCGGAAACAACTGTATACCTTTGATGGAGGTTCAATGGTTGGATCAAAAGTTAAAGTCATTTCAGCTGTTATTCCGGTCTGGCAGGACGACCTCCTCTTCCCCAAGTAGGGATTCCATAGGTAGAACAAGGAAAACCGGCTTCCGAATCTACTGTAATATTTGAGCACGATCCAATGGTCGGATCAAAAGTGATGGCCCTTTTCAGCTGTTATTCCGGTCTAGCGCGACAAGACCTCCTCTGCACCGAGTAGGGATTCCATAGGTACTTCAAGGAAAACAGGCTCCGGAAACTAAAGCAAGTATTTGAGCGCGATCCAACAATCGGATCAGAAGTTATGGCCCTTTTTAGCTTTTATTCCGGTTTGGCGCGGCAAGACCTCCTCTTCACCAAGTAGAGATTCCATAGGTACTTCGAGGAAAACGGGCTCCAAAAACTAGAGTAAAACTTTGAGTGTGATCCAACGATCGGATCAAAAGTTGTGGCCCTTTTCAGTTATTATTCCAGTCTGGGGTGACAAGAACTCCTCTTCATCGAGTAAGGATTCCAAAGGTACTTCAAAGAAAACGAGCTCCGGAAACTAGTGTAAAACTTTTAGCATGATTCAACGGCCGAATCAAAAGTTATGGCCCTTTTTTGCTGTTATTCCCATCTCGCGCGACAAGACCTCCTCTTCACCGAGTATGGATTCCATCGGTACTCCGGAAACTAATGCAAGTATTTGAGCGCGATCCAATGGTCGGATCAAAAGTTATGGTCGTTTTCTGCTGTTATTCTCATCTAGCGCGAGAAGATTTCCTTTTCACCGAGTAGGGATTCCATAGGTACTTCAAGGAAATCGGGCTCCGGAAACAACTGTATACCTTTAAGGTGGTCCAATGGTCGGATCAAAAGTTATTGCCCTTTTCACCTGTTCTCCCAGTCTAGCACGACAAGACCTCCTCTTCAACGAGTAGGGATTCCATACGTACTTTAAGGAAAACTGGCTACGGAAACTACTGTAAAACTTTGAGTGCAATCCAACGATCGGATCAAAAGTTAAGGCCCTTTACAGCTATTATTCTGATTTGGCGCGACAAGACCTCCTTTTCAACAAGTAGGGATTCCATAGGTACTTCAAGGAAAACGGGCTCCAGAAACTACTGTAAAAATTTGAGCGTAATGCAACACTCAAATCAAAAGTTATGGCCCTTTTCAGTTGTTCTTCTGGTCTGGCAGAACAAGACCTCCGCTTCCTCGAGTAGGGATTCCATAGGTAGAACAAGGAAAATGGGCTTTGGAAACTACTGTAAAAATATTTGGGCACGATCTAACCGTTGGATCAAAAGTGATGGCCCTTTTCAGCTGTTATTCCGGTCTGGCACGACAAGACCTCCTCTTCACCGAGTAGGGATTCCAAAGATACTTCAAGGAAAACGAGTTCCAGAAACTACTCTAAAACTTTTAGCACGATCCAACAACCGGATCAAAAGTTATAGCCTTTTTCTGCTGTTATTTTCGTCTAGCATGACAAGACCTCTTCTTCCCCAAGTAGGGATTCCATATGTAGAACAAGGAAAAAGGGGCTTTGAAAACTACTGTAATTATTTGAGCACGATCCAACGGTCGGATCAAAAGTTATGGCCCTTTTCAGCTGTTATACGAGTGTGGCGCGACAAGACCTCTTCTTCACCGAGTAAGGATTCCATAGGTACTTTAAGGAAAACACGCTTCGGAAACAATTGCAAATATTTGAGAGCGATCCAACGGTCAGATCAAAAGTTAAGGCCCTTTTCAGCTGTTATTCCGGTCTGGCGCGCGAAACCTCTTGTTCAACGAGAAGGGATTCCATAGGTACTTCAAGGAAAACGGGCTCCGGAAACTACTATAATATTTGAGCATGATTCAACGCTCGGATTAAAATTTATGACCCTTTTCAGCTCTTATTCCAGTCCGGCAGGATAAGACCTCCGCTTCCCCGAGTAGGGATTCCATAGGTAGAACAAGGAAAACGGGCTTCGAAAACTACTGTAAATATTTTAGCACGATCTAACATTCGAATCAAAAGTGATGGCCCTTTTTAGCTGTTATTCCGGTCTGGCAGGACAAGACCTCCTCTTCCTCGAGTAGGGATTCCATAGGTAGAACAAGGAAAACAGGCTTCGAAAACTACTGTAAATATTCGAGCACGATCTAACGGTTGGATCAAAAGTGATGGCCCTTTTCAGCTGTTATTCTGGTCTGGCAGAACAAGACCTCCTCTTCCCCGAGTAGGGATTCCATAGGTAGAACAAGGAAAACAGTCTTCGAAAACTACTGTAAATATTCGAGCACGATCTAACAGTCGGATCAAAAGTGATGGCCCTTTTCAGCTGTTATTCCGGTCTGGCAGGACAAGACCTCCTCTTCCACGAGTAGGGATTCCATAGGTAGAACAAGGAAAACGAGCATCGGAAACTACTATAAATATTTGAGCATGATTGTAAACACCCAAAGGAAAATATATATAGTTTTCGCTGCCGATTCTGGACTGGGCAGCGATGCAGTTTTCGCTGCCGATTCTGGACTGGGCAGCGATGCAGTTTTCGCTGCCGATGCAGAAATCAGCAGGGACGCAGTTTTCGCTGCCGATTCTGGACTGGGCAGCGATGCAGTTTTCGTTGCCGATTCTGGACTTGGCAGCGACGCAGCCTTCACTACCGATATAGAAATCGGTAGCGACACAGTTTTCGCTGCCCATTTCTTGATCGGCAGCGACGCAGTTTTCGCTGCCGATGCAGAAATCGGCAGCGACGCAGTTTTCGCTGCCGATTTCTCAATGAACAGTGACGCAGAGCTGGGAGGGAGGGGTAAAACTG
>Ga0325404_1000371_pt1 | contig 44193 bp, 30 predicted proteins | sample PopdelMetagenome_18_FD_205664 | JGI IMG/M metagenome (GOLD analysis project Ga0325404, IMG submission 205664) | Populus deltoides microbial communities from Bellville, Georgia, United States - Xylem-Control-R1 | ecosystem: Host-associated > Plants > Phyllosphere > Stem > Wood/Secondary xylem...
ACCTAGCTTAATTTCCAGATCTAGCTCTCTGTGGATATGACCTCGATCTTACCGAGTTAATTGCTACATCGCACACTCGTGCACTTGCGAGTTAAAACAAGCCGATCATAAAAAGCGGTCAAGCAGCCATGAATTGGTCGATTCCGGTTGCCAGCACCGGACTGTGAGCGTCGTGTGAACCGCTTAGACGTCACGTGCTCAAGATAGCGCGGCCGTATATCTTCCGGGATGTATATCGGTTTGAAATCCCTCTAAACCGCCACATCGTTCCAGCCTTGGAGACCCCTATCTCTCGCATTTTTTTTGCTTTTTTTATGCTTCATAAAAAAAATCATGCAACCTACTTCCATAGCGAGAAATTAGAAGTTGAAACATAAATTTTTTTCTAAAAATATCTTGTATTGTTTTCGATGTTACCTAGTTGCCGCGTGATTTTCCCACACCCTCCTCACAACTTTGTCATGCACCCTGTCCCAGGCAAATTTGTGCTGTGTAAAAATAATTAGATAAATAAAAATGATAATTTAGTTACAATTATATTAATAAATTATTAGAAATAAGATGGCAATTAGAAATTAACACCGATCTCAAATATGATAAACCATGCATCGATTTGAGTTATCCATTCAGGATGTATGGATACCTGACTGCATTGAAATAATTGAATCTCCATCAATGATTTAAACGTCGATGATATTACTCGGGCGATCTCAATTTTGTGAACCTGAAAATAAATTAAATTCATAAAATAATATTGATTAGTTGTTCATAAATTATGTTATAATTTAAAAGAAAAAACTATAACCTTAACAAACGTACATTGAAAGATCGTCCTTCCACTATGCCTCGTACTCGCGGGTGAATTGATTCTGCTGCGAAGGCACGCCACCTCTGTGCTGTGAACCCGCGCTGGAAAAGGCAGCATCGGTTGACGGTGTAGGTGGCGTAGGTGCTGCTTTTTGAGAGGCACCTAAGGATACGTCATCCTCGCTGCTAGAAGAACTAGTTGCGATCATACGTGAGCGACCAGCTCTAGTTTTCGTTCTACGTATCTACACAATTGTATACGAATAATTATATAATTAAATTCGAATGTTAAAAAAAATTCGACAGCACCTCCCCTATACTGGATACTACCCAAATCCACAAACCTGCAAATATTAACAAAAGTCATAACCAATTGACTCCATCTATACTAATATTGTATATAACATAACATCTATACATATAACATTCATACTAATTACTGTTGCGATGTCGCGGTCGCACAAATTAATTACCCTAGCTTCAAACACAACACACAAGATAGTATAGAGCAAGCAAAGGGTCGATCCCACGAGAAAGTTCAAGTCAGATTTTTATGCTAGATGATATGCAATTTGGGGGGGTTTGGAGCAAAAGAAAATAGAAAACTATCAAATGAAATTTAATAAAATCAGAAAATTATCAAGAGAACAAACCTTGGTCACAAGCACACATCCACCTACAGAAATCAGAACTGATCATGGAAACGAAACATCAATTTATATTCTGAATATTTATCTCTTCTTAACATTGGTTAGTTAACGGATCCGCCGTATAACTAACCCTAACCATCAAACAACCACAGTGTCCGCACTAGTAATTTAATTTAATGGCAGCCTTAAGAACTAGATAAGTTGATTAATCAAGAAAACATAACTGTCTGCAGTCTATGTTTGATTTGATTGAATGTTCTCCCTAAGATTAATAACGTAGATCCGCCACAATTATTAAACTCAGTTGCTTCACAAGTTCATATACCACAACTCCGGTTTTGATATCAAACTTAGCAATAGATTGTCTACAATAATAATTTAGAGTCCGCTCTAGTAATTAAAATAAACAATCATAGAAAAAATAAGCATAGGAGAACAAACATATTCATCATATAAACCGAAAAGAAAAGGTAAAATAAATCTCACAGTTCTTGAAATCTGAAGGTTTCCTTGTCCTTGCAACCAAGAAAAAGTGTTTAGCCTTGCATGTTTGTTGAACAACTAATAAAAAAAAAGGAAGAATGCATAATTTAGGGTTTCTTAGAGGAAGGGGGCGTTTTTCTCTTCTTGGCTGGCTGCCCCCCTTCTTTTCTCTCATTCTTTTTATATCTTAGGAAACCCTGGGTCTCTATTTTACAAAATAGTCCTCCATTAAGTAGACTGTTTAGATTTAACTACTTCAATAACTATTTTTCTAAAAAAAGAGAAATAGCCTTGCATGAAATCTTCAAGCTTTGATTTAGAGGAGCTAAATTGCTGAAATAAAAACTTGGATATCGGTTTAGATGTTTCGGAATGTAATTTGGACTCGTTTCTTCACGAAACGTGTTTGCTGGCAGAATTCAGATGTCATCTTTGAAAAATCATATCTTCCTCATATGACATCGGTTTTGGCTGAAATTTGGAGCTTTTATAGAACTTTGAGTCATGAATCCAAAAACATTGAGTTTGCATCAATTGGAATTCTATAGCTCCAGATATTCAAGTTGGAATAGCCGAAGGTCAACACTGGCAGATTGCGAGATTTGACTTTGAAGGCTGCGATTTCCATGCTCTTCCTTATTTTATTTTCTTGTCTTAGATGTCTAGAAAGGTATGGATGTTAGCTTTTTAATGCCACTCGAATCACTTCATTTCAACCTCTAGAGCTCACGCTCTGCACACAATATCGACTGAAAGTCAAATCTTCCAGTTATCTCCAATTTACTGCTTTTTGCATCTTTCATCCAAAAGTTTCTTCAAAACATAAAATAAAGAATATCAAGGCATTATATATATAAAACATAGGCAAAACACTAGTTAAATGTGGGTGAAACTATTGAATAATATGGTTGCATCAGAGTCCATAGAAACTCTACAACTAAAGCAGTATAGTAAAAGTGAACATTTTAATAACAACTATAGAAATTGTCAAAGACCAGTTCCTCGCAAGAACCACCAACATAACCACCACCAGGGTTACAATGACTTTGACGACCCTAACGATAGTGAGTATTCCAGCAATTACCATCAAAGACCAATTCACCCTAAGAACCATTAGTACAACCACAATTAGGGTCATCACAACTACAATGACCTTGATGAGCGAGTTATGAGACATCAAAATGGAAGCCCTAAGTTTTGAGGGTCAACTTGACTCGTGAATCTTTGATAGATGGGTCTGTGACATGAATCAATTCTTTGACTGGTATAATTTATTTGAGAATAGGAAGGTAAGGTTTGCAAAGATGAAACTTAGTGGCCTTGCTCAGCTCTATTGGGAAAGTGTAGAAGAGTCTTTGGCTAGGAAAGGCCAACCTCCTATTACTGATTGGGTTGAGATGAAAACCAAGTTACAAGAAAAGTATCTACCTCATTCTTAAAAGGGAAATCTCTTAAACCAGTGGAATAATTTGAGGCAAGAAGGTAAACTTGCCAATACATAGGTGATATAATTTGATGAGTATAGGATAAGATGCTCGGTTAGGGAGGATGAGACAATGACCCAAAGTAGTTTTCGAAAAGACTTAAACAATGACCTTAGAAGAGAGGTTGTGCTTAGAGGTGTGTCCACCCTTGATGAAGTTTATACCCTAGTATAAAATTATGAGTTGGTCACAAAACATTAGTGGTCAAGACATCAGGACACTCGTAGTGTCCCTTCTAGGTCTTGGTCTGGTCATAATAACTCTTTATTGGGTGCCCCGCCCCGTAAACTTAATTCTACTATTTCCCAGATACCTAGAGAAGACAAGGGTAAGCACCTACAATGACCTCAAGGATTTAGCATTTTAAGTGTCAGAGTTTTGATCATGTTTCCTCTAGTTGTCCCAAGAAAGTTTTGTTCATTAAAGATCAAGAGGATGTGGGTGAAGAAAACAATTGTTATGATAAGGTGTATGCGGTCCCTAACCCCGATGATTTTCAAGACCTAAATGATGAGAAGGATGAGTCCAACCTGTTAGGATGTGTTAGGTTTATATCCACTTAAATCAAGTAAGACTTCGTAAGATGGGAGACAATCAGGTTAAGTATAGTAAAATATGTGTTAACACAACCCAAAAGAACTGAGGATTGGAAGAGAACTATTATCTTTTACACTTAACATTAAATGTGAAGATAAAGGTTGCAAGATCATTATAGATAGTGGTAGTTGTATCAAACAGTATACTTGGGTAGCGTATCTCGTTTAGGCTTAAAGTGTGTTCCACACCCGAAGCCCTACTATGTGTCCTCGGTTAATGATATATCCATAAGGATTAAAAAGAGATGTATTTTTTCCATAAAAATCTTGGACTATCATGATGAAATTTGGTGTGATGTTATTCCCATGGATGTAGGACATGTTATTTTAGGTAGATCATGGTTATAAGATTTGGACGTTACAATCTTTGGGCAATCAAATTCTTGTTCATTCATTTTTCATGGTAAGAAAATTCAACATATTAGATTACCACCAAGGTTTAATGATAGTAGTAAAAAAAAGGAAAAGGTGAAAAAAAGAGGGCTTCACATAATAAGTCCTAAGGAGTTTGACAATGTGGTATGTGAGGAGTCTGTTGTGTTTGCCTTAGTGGCCAAGGAGGTTGTAGAAATGTTTTTAGAAGAGCCACCCAAAGAGGTAAGGGAAGTATTGAAAGAATTTATAGATGTTTTCCCTCTAAACTACATAATGTTTTACCCCTTATGCATGACATTCAACACGCCATAAATTTTGTCCCTAGTATGAACCCTAGTGAACATGCCAAATTGCAAAGGCAAGTATGTGAAATATTATAAAAGGGATTTATACGAGAGAGTTTGAGCTATTGTACAGTATCTGCCATGTTAACATAGAAGAAAGATGGATCATGACGAATGTGTGTAGATAGTCGAGTCAACAATAGGATTACAATCAAGTATCATTTTCTCATTCCTTGATTGGATGACTTGCTAGATATCGTAGCAGGAGCCTAAATTTTCTCTACGATTAACCTAAAAAATAGGTATCATCAAATTATGATATGTTTGGGAGATGAATGGAAAACTACATTGAAGACTAAGGATGACTTCGAATACACCAAGCACTTTTATGAGAGTAATGACACAGATGTTTATGCCATTTATAGGAAAATTCTTGATAGTTTATTTTGATGATATCTTTATTTATAGCAAAACCAAGGAAGAGTATTTAAATCACCTTATTCAAGTTTTTACCACCCTAAGAAAGGAAAGTTAGTTTGCCAAAGTTAAAAAGTGTTATTTCATTATAGATCGAGTGGTTTTCTTAGAGTTTTATAGTTTCATGTAAGGGAGTCTTTGCGGATCCCCAAAAATTCCAAGCGATATTAGATTGGCCTGAGCCTAAGACTATTTATGAGGTCCATAGTTTTCTTGGGCTTGTGATTTTTTATCGTCATTTCATCAAAGGATTTAGCACCATCAAATTACCTATTACAGATTGTTTGAAAAGAGGTGAGTTTCAATGAAGTAAAGGAACTAACAAGGCATTTGAGGAGGTTAAGAAAAAGATGATAGAGGCCCTAGTGATGCAGTTTCCCAACTTTACTAAGGTGTTTAAAGTAAAATATGATGCCTCAAGAGTTGGTATAGGTGGAGTACTTAGTTAAAAACATCACTATGTAGCCTAATTTAGTGAGAAACTTAACAAGGTTAAACAAAAGTACTCAACCTATGATAAAGAGTTTTATGCGGTGGTTCAGGCCATGTGCTATTGGTTTTATTATTTGCTATCATAGGAGTTTGTTATTTACTTCGACCATGAGGCCCTCTGCTATATCAACTCTCAAAAGAAGCTCAATCATAAACATGGTCATTGGGTTGAATATTTGCAAGCCTATTCATTTGGTTTGAAATATAAATCTAGAATGGAGAATAAAGCAGCAGATGCCTTAAGTCGTCGGGTAACATTATTATCAGTTATGAGTGTTAAAGTGACTGGATTTGAGAGACTAAAAAAGAAGAATGAATCTTGCCTAGAATTTGAAGAAATATACATGACTTTGAAGGATGAGAATAATCATGTTGTAAATGATTATCTCCTCCAAGAATAGTATTTGTTTCAGGATAATAAGCTTTGTATTCTGAAGACATCCATGCATGAATTTTTTATATAAGAGATTCATGGTGGAGGTCTTTCAGGATACTTTGGAAGAAATAAAACCATTGAAGAGGTGGAACGTTAAATTTTTTTTTGTCTAGTTTGAAAAGAGATGTAGCTAAGTTGGTAGATCAATGTCAAACATGTCAACTAGCTATGCATATAAAATAAAATACTAATCTTTACACCTTGTTTCTTGTTCCCACTTACCCTTGGAGAGATGTAAGTATGGATTTTGTGTTTGAGTTTTCATGTACTGCAAAGAAACATGATTCTATTTCTGTGGTTGTTGATCACTTCTCAAAGATGGCCCATTTTATCCCTTGTACTAAGACCACAAATTCTTGACCAGATATGGAGGCAAGGCTAATTTATAGGCTATAACTCCAATCCTTTTGCTGACTTCAAAGGGCCTCATATACCTTGGAGCTAATTTTCCCTTCATACCAAATCTTAACATATGTTTCCATAGCGCAACCTTAAAAAATACTTTATCATCAATACCAATTTCTAAAAGTCTCCTCCTATTATCTGCATAATTCTTCTGTCTATCATAGGTTTTTTTTCATCCTGTCTTTAATGATTTTTATCTTTTCTGAGGTAACCAGCACCAATTCCAGCCCAAATAACTGCATATCCCCCACCTTTTTCCCAGCATACTGACGTCCGTATTTTCTACCATATAAAGCTTCATAGGGAGTCATTCCTATTGTAGCTTGGTAGTTGTTGTTATAGGTAAACTCTACTAACAACAGATGATCTTCCCAACTCCCTTTGAACTCTAATTTACAGGCCCTTAACAAATTTTCTAATATCTGAATGGTTCTTTTAGGTTGACCATCAGTTTGGGGATGAAAAGTCGTGCTTAGATTCAACCTTGTTCCTAGAGCCTGTTGTACACTTTGTCATAATCGGGAGGTAAACTTGGGGTTTTGGTTTGATACTATCAACATGGGCACTCCGTATAATCTCACAATTTCATTCGCATATAATTTTTCTAGTTTTTTTCACTAAGTTCATCATTTTCATAAGTAAAAAAAGTGCAGATTTTGTTAGTCAGTCAATGATGACCCAAACTGCATCCGTGCCCTTTCCCCCATAAATAACCTCTATACAAAGTCCATGATATTTATACAAAGTCCATGATATTTTTCCACTTCCATTTGGGTATTAATAGTGGTTGTAACAATCCGACTAGTTTTTGATGTTCTACCTTTACATGTAGATAGATCTCACACCTTGCCATGTATTTAACCAACTCTTTTTTTATATTCGACCACCAAAAGAATTCCTTTAAATCCTGGTATATTTTTGTACTCCTAGGGTGCATTGCAAGCCTCAACTCGTAAGCCTCTCGTATAATTTCCTTTTTCATTGTTTCATCATTTTGCAAGTACATTCGTCTTCATATAACTATTATTCCATCATCCAAAATCTAGTATGGTGTCTCCTGACTTTACTTTGTCTCTTATCTTATTAACTTCAACATCATTTCATTGAGCCCCAAGCACCCTATTCCAAAGTGTCGATCTTATTTTTAACTGAGTTATCAAAAACTCTCTTAGTCCTGTCTCTACTTGAGCACCGATCTTTCTTAGCTCTAATAATTCCCTTCCATCTGAATCCTCTCATTGAGCCTCCACTGACCTATTCTTGCAACTAAGAGCATCTACGATAACATTTACTTTCCCTAGAAGATATTCAATTACATAATCATAATCCTTGATTAATTTCACCTAACATCTTTGTCGCATATTTAATTCCTTTTATGTCATCAGATATCTTAAACTCTTGTGATCAGCAAAATATCTGGACGTGGGACCCATATAAATAATGTCTCTAAATCCTTAGAGCAAACACTGTAGCTTCTAATTTTAAGCCAAGCACTAGGTAATTGACCTCATGGCTTCTTAACTTTCCTGAAGCGTAAGTAATCACTTTACCATGTTGCATCAATACACAACCTAAACCTTTCTATGATGCATCATTATAAACCATTAGTCCTCTATTCTTGAAGGAAATGCCAACCTTGGTGTAGTAGTAAGCCTTTTTTTTAGCTCCTGAAAGCCTTCTTCATATTCTTTTATCCATTTCTATTTTGTCTCTTTCCTGAGTCAATCGGGTCATGGGAATAGCTATGTTGGAATACCCCTTTATAAATATTTGATAATACCCTGTTAATCTAAAGAAACTATGAATCTCAGTCATATTTGTAGGTCATTCCCATTTCAATACTACCTTGATTTTTCTTGGATCCACTGATATTCCTTCAGTCGATATACGTTATAGAAAAATCACTTCTTTCAGCCAAAACTTACACTTGCTATGTTTGGCATACAACCGATGTTCTCTCAATGTCAATAATACTTGCCTCAAATGTTGTTCATGCTCTAGGTACGAGCTTGAATAGACCAAGAAGTCATCTATAAACACCACCACAAACTTATCTAAGTATGGTTGAAAGACCTTATTCATCAAGTCCATAAATATTATTGGTGCATTTGTTAACCCAAACGGCATTACCAAGAACTTGTATTGTTCATAATGAGTTTTGAATGCGGTCTTTGGTACATTCAGATCCTTGATTCTCAACTGGTAATACCCCGATCTCAGGTCTATTTCAAAAACACTCTGGCCTTTTGAGTTGATCGAATAGATCATCTATCCACGAAAGTGGACAATTGTTCTTTACTGTCACCTTGTTCAACTATTTGCAATCTATGTAAAGTCTAAAGGTTCCTTCTTTTTTCTTTACAAACAAAACAGGAGCTCCCTAAGGAGAATTACTTGGATGTATGAATCCTTTATCCAGTAATTCCTATAAGTAAACCTCTAGCTCTACTAATTATGTTGGTGCCATCTGATATGGTTACTAAGCTATGCAACTGAGGTACCCTCTCCTTTCTTGAACTAACTAAAATGTCCCTTACCTCTTTTAAGCAGAGGGTGTCTGCTAAAGGTATACTCTGCATCCTTTTGCTTACCCAAACCATGTTAGCCTTCCTTCATACATGCATTGAGGGCCTTTACTGCCTCAATCTCTATGGTAGTATCAAACTTAAAGGCAATTAGTTTATGCCCTAACTTTTACCATAGTCCATCTCGTAACCTTTCAACCTTGTGCTGCTCACTAGGAGTCTAGTGCAAGGCAAACATGGAGAGGTTATGGAACCTTCTCTCATAGTCGAGTGCTGATATGTCCCCTTGTCTCAAAAATAGAAACTCCTGTTCCTTAAATTTTCAATAATAGGAGGAGTAAAACTGATGCTCAAACTGTACTCTAAACTCTGCCCAAGACAAAGATCCTGCAAGTCTCCTCAACCTCACTATATCCCACCAAGATCACGTCCTGTCTAAAAGTAAAAGGGTAGCACAATTTACTCATAAACCCTCTGCTACTTGCATTTGATCCATAGTATCCTCAACTGTGCGAAGCCTTATGTCTGTTTCTCGGAATCTGGTTTTCCTAAAAAGGGTTCACACCCTAGTTCACTCATACTTTTCATAGTTTACACCAATGTATCCACACTATCAGCTAATGTTGTAACCATAAGTATAGTCTGTATTGTCAATACTATTGGATTATTAGGGTCGAGGCACCAGGCATCGCCTCAATCACTGCCCACACTATCTGAGCTATAAGTGTTGGATCAACATGTAGCATAGGCACTGATACAGACACTGGTGTTGCAACTGAGGGTACAACTCCTTGTCTCTGCTGGTTTGGACCCCCGGGTTGTGATCCCATAATCTATCTCAAATCAATATAGCCATGGAAGCCCATTGACTCCTCTAATCTCGATTGATGAGATATTAGAGGCATATGAGAGGCCATATCCTCTAACAGGTCCTCTTCATGTATATCTTCAAAATATTCTCATGTCATCACACCTTTCCTCATATGTAACATCTTGAATCAAATTAGCAATTTATTGAACTCTTATTCAATTTCCTGAACCTAAACCAAGGCTCTGATACCAACTGTAACAATAAAAAAAAACATATAGAAACATATACATATGTCGATTTTATTTGATGTGAATTTTAAAAAAAAATCGGTAAAGCCTCCTTTATATCTTTAATATCAAGTTATTGACTCAAAGAATTTCTTAACCTACAAATAACAACTAGAATGCTTGTCCCATCATATTGGACCTCACAACTCAACCAAACCATCAATTTCTTATTTTTGTTTTTTTGTAGAGATAACATTATAATATTCCATAGAACAAAATTCTAAAATTAGTTAGTTCACAACAAGCATTGATTTCTTAAGAAAATAGATATGTTTAGGTTGGCATATAACAAAACTATATACTAACTTAATATAGACAATATCCTTAATTACATTACCAACCATAGATAATTTAAACATTTAGATTCTTAAACACAAAGATTACATAATAACAAAATATTAATGCCTCCGAATACATAATTAATTAACAAAAGACTTTTATCTTTGCATCTACTTTCTAGCTCAAAGGAGCAAGGTACCTAGCAACATATTTATATGACAAAAATATTAGGTAAAAATTACACTTTACAATAAACAAATAAAATAATGACCATTTAATTCATATTCAATAATACATTCACTACATCATTTAATGGAGTAACTTATTATAGATATGTTAGTGTCTATGTCAATCCTTAACTAAGTATCTAAACATCTCAACTTGTTCATTAGTCAGTTCATTAGTGTCATTGTTTAAGAAATAATTCTTTTTTGCACGTCTATTTAACAAGATATTATTTTCATTAACCAGCAAATAATTTTTGGACACGCCCATTCAACATGACATTATTTTCATTAACCAGAAAATAACTTGTCAACACGCTCATTCAACAGAGCATTATTTCCATTCTTTTTTTTCCCATAATTTTACATTAAATTACAATTAAAAGAAATTCCTTATAGAATTATAGAAATAAACATATAATTTATTTCAAGGTGTTGAACATCTACTCGATACCTATGCGTGTGATGTGGTCCTTTACTGTTGGCCAAACTCCACAATCTCACCTATAATACCAAAAATTTACGAATCACTAACCGTTCATTTACCATAAGAATTAATCATATCTTTCATATAGAATTTTCAAATTTAAACACAACTCAATACGATTCATATGCATGTGTATTAAAACACATCGATTAATCCTAATTAAACATGTTTCCTTCACCATCGAGGCCAAAATTCAACCCTTTTATTTTTTATAGTCTTAGCCGAAATCAATAGAGAGGGTATAGAAGGGTCCCCCCCCCCCTGTTTTGTTTTTAGATTTATTATTCTTTCACTCCATTTACATCTATTCATATGCTATTTAGTATAATTTTAACCAATTTTATTAATTCTCCAATTTCTTTCTCATTTCTTCCTCTTGGTTGAAAGTCACCACTAAAGAGAGGGGGTTTGTTTCTTCCTTTTTTTAAAAAATTAACCAATTACCCTATCTTAACATATGCTTATAATCATCAACAAGCCATAAATTGCATCATTACATAATTCACAATGCAATTCTCTAATTTCATATAATATAAACAATTGCATTTCTTCATTAAGGTATGAAATTAAAATTATTAAATACATAGAATAGGTACTTTACCTCAAAGGAAGAATGTTTCAAGGAAAGAAAGCAAGTAAACCCCAAATTCCCTTCTCCTCCTCCTTAGACCCTAACTTTTGATATTTTTCTCTCTTCAAAATAACTTTATAATCTCTTAATCAACCCTTTTGATCCCTAAACATAACTAACTTTTCTAATTACACTTAATTTCTACTTTATTTGAGTGAATTAGGCAAGAATTTGAAGAAATATTCAAGAATCCCCCTCCCTCTCTTTTAGCATTCAAAATTACCAGCTAATAGAAGAAATTTAGGCATTTATATAACCCAAATTTTTAATTTTGCACATTGACCCCTTTTAGTTTAACTTTTAACCAATTTGCCTTCATCTTTTCTTTCTCAATTAATTAATGCCTTATCACTTGTCTTTGTTTAATTTCATCCCTCTCATATGCTTATCTATTTAATCTATTTATTTTATTTATTTATTTTATTCCAAACCATTTTTATTTTCATATTAAAAATAAAATATCCTCTTTTATTTTTGTTCGGGTTAGATTATAAACTTGTGTTTACACGCTAACCCTTAATGTGACATCCAAGGAAAAACCTATTTAGGATTTACAATTCCTGTGCCATTTTTTAATTCTAAGAAGGATACAAAATACATCAAATTAAATAAAGGTAAGAATATGAAGATAAATTGCATTAATATTTACATATAGAACTCACATACCCTAATTAGGGTATACAATTTCTAGGTTAATTTTGAGTTACAAGAAAAATATGATTACACCAAAGAAGCAAAAATACCCACCCCACACAAACACACACACAGACACATGTGTGTGTATTAAACCAAAATTTACAATAAAAAAATCATTTACTCTTAATACGACATTCGATGAGAAACCTACATAGGATTTACAACTCTTATGTTGATTTTGAGTTGCTAAAAATTAAAGCAATTGATATACCAAATCAAAAATCAAAAAATAAATTTTCTCTTCAATTAAATGAAAAACATATTCATCATAATTCAAAAACCAACATGTTCAAAACCATTTAAAATAAACAACTCAATGCGTTAGGGGTTCAAAAACAATGTTATGAAGCAATTAATTTGACTAGAGGCTGCTATAACTATTTGAGCAGTGGTGGCACATGGTATTCATATAATGACACATTTGGTTTTTTTTGGAAAATGATATCACATGTGCTATAGACATTATTTTTGCAAAAGATATCAAGAAATCTAGTTTGAGGATAGAATTTTAGGTTGATATAGGGATGGAATTTGAGCTGATTTGGGACCAAAGTTTAAGGCAATTTAGGCATGTGTTTTGCAAAGACTTGAGCTTGTGTTTTGTAAAGATTTAGGGTTGTGTTTTAAGAAGTTTTGGGTTGATTTTTTTAGAAAAAATGTTGCATTTCTAGGTTGAAAAGGGGTTGGTTTCAACGGAAATTTTAGAGTTGAATAAGGTTATGGTTACATTCTTTATGTTTTTTATGTCTAATCTCCAATTTATATTGTTTGGGCTCGTTTTAAAAAAAAAAACTAAACTAGAAAAATATTATTATCTTTATATCATTTTCTTATTGAAGTGTGATCTTAATATAATTTTTTTAATTCTACTTGATTCTTCTATTTATTTTTAATTTTCTCAATTGTATGATCTTCTTTTATAATTTTTTAGTCTCACATTGACTCTCCTTTTCTTTCTTGTCTCTTATTTCATTCCCTAAATTTTTATTTTTATTTTTTATTGTTTTTAGTTTTAGTTTTCTATCTTGTCACACAAAACAAAATAATAAAAAATAAATAAAAGTGCTAATAATTATGAAATGGTAAAATTTTAGTGAGTTTCATGGAAAATATATTTTTGGACAAATCAGGGGGTCACAAATAGATTATGACAGTTACTCTCTCTTTATAATACTAACGACACAAAGACATTTGAAAATTCATTTTTCATTTACTTTGTATAATAAGTCTGTAAAGACTAAATCAAAGTGGTTTGATTGAAAGGTAATTTGTGCATGAAAATTTAAAAATAAATTCAAATTATTTGGTGACCAACCTAGACATGAAATTAAAAATGGATCCAAAATATTAGGTGAACAACCTAGACATGAAATTTAAAATGGGGCCAAATTGGTACGTGACTAACCTTGATATGAAATATAAAAGGGACCCAAGTTGTTCTGTGATGAACCTCGACATGAAATTTAAAACGGGTCCAAATTGTTAGGTGATCAATTTTGAAAAAAAATTTAAAATAGGTCCAAATTATTAGGTAATTAGCCTTTGATATATTTAAAAAGGGATCAAAATTGTTAGCTCACCAACCTTAATGTGAAATTTAAAATGGGACCAAATTTTTAGGTAACCAACCTTGATATGAACATTAAAAAAAAGGTCAAAATTATTAGGTGGCCAACCTTGACATGAAAAATAAAAAAATAGGTTTAAGTTATCAGGTGATCAACCTCAATATGAAAATTAAAATGGGTCCATGTTGTTAAGTGACCAAACTTGACATAAAATTTAAAATGAGTCCAAATTATTAAGTGATCAACCTTGAAATAAAATTAAAAAAAGGGGTCAAAATTACTATGTGACCAACCTTAACATGAAATATTAAAAAATGGATCCAAATTGTTTAGTGACCAACATTAACATGAAATTTGAAAATAGATCCAAATTATTAGGTGACCAATCTCAACTATAAAATTAAATGCTTTCTTGATTACAAAGTTTAGTTTAACTTACTTGGCTAGGTGATGTAGGCAAAGAGATCTTGATTGCAAACTCAACTTGTTGTTTGCCTTTTTCCTAATATCATCTTATGTGCAGTGATTGATTCTGATTTTATTTGTGAATGTTACTCGTCTGTATTGAGAGGGAAACACATATTGTATATTTTGAAAGTTCAAGCTTCCTTTTTTACATTGAATGTGTCTTCAAAGATCTTCAGTTTTAAGATTGTCTCTAAATGTAGTCACTAACTTGCTTAAATTGTTTGAGTGACTTAAACACCTTCTAAACTCACTACGAGTTTGCCTTCCATATTCTCAACTTTTGATCACTAGATGAACATGGTTAATACATCGTTTTAACTTACCTCGTATTAATTTTGCTGGGCATTGCCCCTATGTATAATATCAGTGTTTGTTCATCTATATTCTCTCTGCATCAACATCATGAAAAAGTTGTTTACTTTACTTGGTCTATATTGGCTTTGCATCTTATTGCCTCTAAGTACAATCTAAAGATGTATGTTGATTAGTACTCAAAATTGCATTTTTATCAATGTTTTATATCATTATTTTGCACTTGAAATATCAATAACTCCTTAACTATAGCATGTTTTATAATAACATGTCTAATAATAAAAGATACCTTTAATTTATGGTAAATTTTCATCTTAAATGCAGGCCTATCACATAAATCAAAGGATTTATTGATGAGTTTAACTACTGAAATTGAGAAGACAAAGAGAGGGTTAAGCTTAGAAAAGAGATATTGGTTCAGTCCAAACTAGAACACCATTCGGTTATTTGATCATAACTGGAACTGTAGAACTTGGATTTAAGTTTGGTTTTCAGATCAAAATCATGTTCTTTCTCTCTCTCTCTCTCTCTTTTTATATTTTTCTAATGCTTAGAAAAAGGTTACACTAATGGTGTAAGAATAAGTATAGTATAAACTCAACATGGACTTTAATGTTTGATACTAACATGTTTTGTATTTGTTATCTTGTTTACTTTTAATACTTTGTTGTTAAATGGTTAATCTAGATTTATGTTGTATAACCCTTGGTACAACAAATACTTAGCACTTTCATAGCCCAACCGTATGGTATAACTGACACCTGTGCTATGAAAAGAACTTAATTTGTTGTTAACATAAGTTATAATCATGAATGTCTGACACATTTACAAGTATTAGCATTATTCGAATAAGATAACTAATATAATCATGTTAACAACTTATAATCCGATTGGAACCTCCTTTGTGTGTGGTTTCCAGTTGAGTAATAAAAAGAGTTTATACTATACTTGTTCGAAATACCATTAATGGATCCTCTAACCTTGACAATTATTGTATCCTTGTTTAATCCTTATATCAATATCACATCTCAAAGCTCTCTTCCACTCCTTTTCTGTTATTATCTATTTCTTTATTTGTAGTTTATACAGTTAACCTCCATGTGGTTCGACCCCAGTCTTGTCAGGTTATTTATTACTTTGACACTCCTATACTTGGGAGAAGACATCAACTCTTTTGATCGTGTCATATGTTCATCAATGCTTACTTTTTATAACAATATGAAGAGGTTGTTCTTTACCACTCAGCTTATAATGAAGTTTTTTGAATTATCATTTGGTTATTATTGTCATAATGATTCTTTTAAATAAAGTTTTCCCTAACTATTTTAGTTCTGTTTGTCTCTTGTAGTAGCCATCAAAAGACACACATGCATCACCATCTTTTTTATCAAGAACTTTGCAAACTATGTCAAATAGGAAAAGTTTATTATACAACATTTTTTTGTTCAAGGAATCATATTTCATGTTTTAGGGCCAAGCTATAATTTTAGTGATTATGTTCATGTAGGTCCAATTATTAAATTTAAATCATTGAGATTTAATTTCAAAGTATTATATAGAAATTTTGGTTTTTTTTGTCAAAAGCTCAAAACACGTCATTCAAGTGTTATGATGTAATTCTTGGACTTTTTTGTTAGCATATGATGAATAGGTTATTGGTTGGGGTTGTGAAAAAAAATATTTATTTTAAAAGTTTGGTTATTAATAGTTTAAATTAATTCTTAGACAAACAAAAGGCTATTTTATAAATAAAACATTGGATTCCACGAGTAAGGTGTTTTGGCTTTCTTAAAAGGAAATGCATCTTTTTTGTGTGTGTTGATTTTGCCTTTTTATTGGTAAAACTCCATGAGTTACTAAAGTAAGTGATGATATGCAACACATAAACCTATTGTGATTTAGCTTGAAAAATATTTTTTCTTTATATAGGTTAAATTTATCAATATAAATAAACTATTTTTTTTTATCAGAAATGAGCTAGAAAGATATTTTTTAAAGAGGCTAACACTTACCAATAAAAAAATATATATCAAAAGGGGCTTTTAAAAACATGTAATGTAGGTTATGGTTTATGTTTATAAAAGAATGAGATATATAAGGATCAAATAATGTTTAAAAGTGTAAAGACATAGGATCACTTATATACATAAAGATCTGTTAGGCTTGTCGTCTTGATTTTGAAATTTTAGTGATTCATCTCACTACATCTTCAATTCTCCAAATTCTACCTCGTGCCTTGACATTTCATCTTCAATTTTGGATTGCATATTGTCATTAAAGAAGATTTTAAAGAGCTTTTGTTTCTAGATAGTTATTGTATCCCTTTTGTTCTTTTTACTATCATTTTATTTGGAGAATTCCTAAAACTTGCCCTTCATATGAGGAGTGATCCTAGTCAGGATTATTATTTAAGAAAAATATTAAAGGCTTAAATGGGGATAGCATGGGATAAATTTTGTTCATGAAAGACATATCAAAATTGGTCTTTGTTCATCTTAAATCCAAATCTACCCATATTGGTAAACCTTAGCCTTATTCAAAACTCTATTAATTAGAAAGACCATAAGGTTAACCCTAGAAAACAAGTGTTGGGATCATGACCCGAATGCATACTATTTGTTATTATTTAAGTCATCAAATCATTTGATTAAAGTTTAGGCACAATTGTATTATTCAAGCAAGATTTTCCCTTTATGATGTTCGTTGGAAGTGGAAAGGGTGATTTTGAAGTTAAAAGATAGATTAGCAAGACTTTTAACTTTTTAGTTTTATTGGAAGAGGATAATATATATTGGGATTCATGATTCTTTCTTTTAAAATTTAATAGGATTGAGAAAAAAAAGATTTTAGGATTCACAAAGAATGGATTCTGCCTAGTATTTACATGATATATCTTGAGATTTGATCAATTTTGAGAGAATTTTCCACAGTATATTACTTTGATAAAAACATCTTTGAATTTCAGAACAAAAATAATACATAAAAAAATACATATTTTATTTAAAAGAAGCGATGTAGTCCTAAAATATACAAAGAATAAATCGAAGAAAAATAAGTTATTAATAACCTTATTCATAAATTCTAATAACAAAAAGGGTTAACAACATAACCCTCATTCCATCTTTATACCAGCCTTCCCATCAAATATTTTTGACGTGGCTATACTCATCAGATGCTATTTCCATCGTTTTTACCAATCAATTGCTAAGTTGATGGTGAATTGGTGACGATATGGTATATTTCATTATTTTTCACATATACAACATGGCCTTTGCTTAGCAACTCATAGGCTTAATACTTGAAATTCTTCCAGTTTTCAATTGAATGACCTAGAATCTTGTCGTGATATTCATACTTTAAAGTAGAAGAGGTATGTCAATATTAGTTAGTAACACTTTAAAGCTTGGTTGTGCTCGAGATGACTGGCTAGGATAACGATTATGATCAGGATTTCCACTTTGAAAGTCGTGTTCTGATTTGTTATTTGACATGGTACTAAACCTCATTATTGAATTTCCTAAACCTTCCTGATTTTAAGCCTTACTTAACATTTTTTATTGTGGTCACCACATCTATGAAATAAGATAATAAATTGATAACCAAGTATTTACAATATGGATCCTTTAAGGTATCAATGAAAGTGAAGGTGAGCTTTTTCTCGGGTAAAAAACAGGTATGTTTACACTACTACTTCATGCAACCTTAAAGTATATTCCTTGATTGACTCTTTGTTTTTTTCTTCATTGTTTGAATGTCAAACCTACAAGGAGTTACCTTTATGTTAAGTCTATATTTCTTTAAAAAGGAATTGACCAAATCTTTTCATTTCTTCATTTTTGAGCTATCCAACCCTATACACTAGCTAAGGGTAGACCCAAACAAGCTTTCCTCAAAATAATAGATCAATAGTTTCTCATCATAAATAACTTCAATCATTTTGCTATAATACACCTTAAGATGGGTCTCTGGACATTGAGCTCTTAAGTACTTGATAAATTCAATTACTATAAATTTTCTAAAATTGTCAACATTTAGTACATGTAGCCAAAAGAGGATTATACAAGTATTTTTGTTCAATGAATTCTTGTCCTTTTATAGTTGTTTTTCATACACCATTTCTTTATTTAAACGATAAGCACCTATATTTAATCAGGTTGTTAATCTGTTTCCTGAAGTCCCGGTAGTGATCAATAGAATGTCTCAATTCTTCTAAATGGTACTTACATTTGGCATTCTTATTGTACAATTTAGAAAAAGATATTTTGAGTGGACTCAAATGATTGAGGGATTATCTGGTGTGTGTTCTTAAAGTGTTAATAAATGTTGAGGAGAGGAATTGGATAAGAAGATGATTTGTGATATTTCATTTTATGTAAAACCCAGGTCAAAATATTTATAAAAAAAAAAGAGAAGAGAGAGCTAGGTAAATATAATAAAAATAAAGAGTAAGGAATTAACCAAGGGCTAAATTGAAAAAAAAATAAAAATGAAAATAAATGAAGAGGGATTTTATAACATGAATTTAAGAAATTAAAGGACCTAAAAAAAGAGAGTGAGAAGCCTCCCTCTCTTAATTTCCCCATCTTTTTCCCTCCTCTTAGAAAACCAACCAGCATTGCATGCCACCATTTACCCTCCCTAAAGTGCGAAAAATAGAGAGAGATGAGAGTGGAAACATGTAAGGAGTAATTAAAGTGTTATCAAGAGAAGAAAAAGGATATTGATTGAAAAGATAGAAGATAATGAGAAGAGAAGGATAGAAAAGAAGAAGAGGGTGCGAAGAAGGATTTTGGAGGCCAAATAGCATAAACTAAAGTATTCTAAGCACTTCCTAACTGAAATTGTAAGTAAAACCCTTAATTTTCAGATTTTATCTTTTAGGGTTCTTAAGCAAAAATTAAGGGGAAAGAGAAAAAAAACTCATAAATTCTGTACTTAGAAGATTAGTTGTTTAATAAAATGACATTATTATTCAAGATTGAAGAAGATATTGGGACGGGAGAGAGGCCCTTGGGTTCGGCCATATGGAAGAAAAGAGTGGAGGAAGACTTTCTTTGCTTAATTAATTATTGATGAAGGGAGATATTGAACTGCAGCTGGACAACTCTGATGTCCAAGTTGCAGCTGAGTTTGAGAATAGAAACCAAAAGAATTTAAGATATTTTTCTTCACGTGATTAAGTATAGATATGTTAACTTTCCATTGCAACAAGATTTGGGTCATTTGGAGTTATGGAACTTCAAATATGGGTGAAATACTAATAAAGGGTCAAGTTGTGCATTCCAAAACTGAAATTGTTGCCTGACTTGTGAGTGGATTTTGGATTAGTGGAGCACGAAATTTTGGATAAGTTTCTTCTTTAAAGTTGTGCATATGGGTGTTAAGGTTAATTAGAAATTGGCCTTACCTGATTCAAGTTCCTAAAACTCTAGTTACGAATAAAAAACATAAGATAGGTCCTGCTGTATTTTGTGTGACAACTTTTAATGACTAAATTGAAGCTGAAATTAAAAATAGATGGGAATGAAATTGAGTATACCTCTTCATGGCATTAGTACTAGGGACGTTAACTCTTATTTGAAGCAAACTTTGCATAAGTTGAACCTTTAAAACTCCAATTATGTATAAAAATTCATAAAAAAGTCAGGCTGCCACCTAAAAGACAGATTTGTGAGAGTATAGAGAATGACCAAATTAGATGTGTTAATGGGTAATCTAACCTCCATTTGCTTAATAATAAAAAAAGGGATATGTTAATGTGTGAGAAAATAGAATTTGCACCACATTCCCAATAAACAAGTTAGTTTTAATTGGAACGCAAAACATTGTTTAGTCGTAAAAGCAAATTGATGAATAAATGACAACCATATGGGAGGAATCTTTTAATGATCATGGGATTTTGAATGAGAAACACAGGAATGAACTAATATATTTTAAATTTTTGGATGAAAGAATATGTCAATTAAGATTTGTGGTCCGATCCAAAGTTTCTGATTAACAAACTTTAATCTCGTTATGGTGCAGGAGAGGGCCCCAAAGTAGTCCAGTGTACCCACGCCGGAACATCACATCATACTCCAGGTGGGTGATAACATTCCTTAAATGTCTCTTATTAAGCCATGTAAATCCCATAATGAATTTATTTGAATTGTTGTATTAATTGTCACAAAGATGAAACGTTTGATATGGATTTAATATTATTTTTGAATCACACAATGAGATCGGCTTCCAAGAATGGAATGCCAGATTTATAGCAACCAATAAAGTCATTGATGGTGATTGTTAAAATCACGAAATGATATTGGCTTCCGAGAATGGAACGTCGGATGTATAACAATCAATTAAATTGCTAGAGGAGATCATTAAATTACGAAATGAAATTGGCTTCTGAGAATGGAATGCCGGATGTATAGCAATCGATTAAATTGCTAGAGGTGATCATTAAATCATGAAATAAAATTGGCTTCTGAGAATGGAACGTCAGATGTATAGCAATTGGTTAAATTGCTGGAAATGATTATTGAATCATAAATGAAATTGGCTTTCGAAGATGAAATGCTAAAATTATGGAATTTGATTTGGTTGCTAAAGATGACTAAGGAATCTTGATAAAAGATAGGCGTCTAAGAATGGAATGCCACATTGAAAGATGGAAGTATTAAAGCACTTGTGTTACATAACTAATCATGGAAATCTAACAATAATAAATAAAAAGAGAGATTGATGAACTACGCTAAATTTATTATCGTAGAAAGAATTTTTTTATTGAAATATTCATGTCTATTTTAATATAATAGATTTTATTGCATTATTTTCTCATTAACTGCAGGAACTTCACATATCCGATAAGCTCGTTTCTTTGTCCATGTGACGTGTAAATGTTAGGAAGACTTTTGTGCATGTATAGGCTCACTCTTTTGTCATGTAATTATAATGTAAACTTTTACAATATTGCATAATTTATTGTTTGTAATTAGTATAACTTAGACTCTTGTTTGGAGGATTATAATATAAATAATGGTAAATATCATGTTTCTTATCACATGTCAAGTCTTCCTCATTTTGGTTACTGTTATAATTCCACTTCATGATTAAGTAATTTATATTTGTTTATGATGCGGACAAAATGATATTTGTTGTTTCAATGTATGATAAATATTGTGGTTGTGATGATGATGATGTCTGTGAGATGGAGACTCGGGATGATTGGGTCGTGAGTGGGTTATGAGATATGAGATTTTTGAAGTGTAAACAGGTTATACATCGATAACTTGGGACCTCCCGGTATAGGAGAGACTCTGCCAAAATTTCGACAGACTATTACATGAGAATTATATATATATATATATATATATATATATATATATAAAATACCCGTATATTTCTTTAGTACCAAATTGTAGGAAAATAACTTTAAAAGTATATGAAAGCGTGGGGATGCTTTCATGTTGTGAAAAGCATGATGTTCAGGTTGAAATAAAGATGGAGATGCTTAAGGTATTTGACCTATATTAGCATATCACATGTTCAAAAGGGATGCGCCAATAGTAGTTTAAGATGGATTTTATGGTTGACATCAAGAACCTTTGATGATCCTCTAACATTTGATAAATTGAGTAGGCATTCTAGTAAGGAAGACATGGAGGAATTATTGGAGAAATTGCTTTGATTAATATTGGAAAGCAAAAGAATGCATCATCATTATCAAAACCTAATTTTAGATTTCCCTTAAAATTATCCTTTTCTTTTAAAAATAAAAACAACATAAAAGGAAAAGCAACATAAAAAAACCAACAACTTGGCAAGAGCAAGTTGAGGAAGGTTTCAAATAAATAGAGGAACTAAACTGAGATTTTGGAAAAAAAAATAGGAATCCAGATGTACCCAAAATTGAAAGATAATGCAGATTCAGGGTTAAATTAAATGATTATCAAGTGAATTTGCATAAAATTAAGTTTGGGAATTCAATTAGATTTTTAATAGGCTAATTTGATTTAATTATTGGTATAATTAAAGGTTTAATTAAGTTTACATATTAATTTGGGCTTTTAATAAGTCAAATTAATTTTATTAAGGGATTAATTAATAAAAAAAATAAGTTTGAAAACTTAATTTGGGCTTAATTGAGAAGATTGAAATTTTATAAGACCAAAGTCAATTAGGTGAAATCAGGAACAAAATTACAAGAAAATCAAAGTTTGAAGATCAATTACGGATCAAATTGAAAAGTTTTAAGACCAATGATCTTTTTCTAAAATGCACATGAATTTGAAGACTCAATTCAACCGAAAACAGAGATGAAATTGAGGAAATTAAAAGTATGACCAAGTTAAAAAAACACACTAAAATCAAAGGGTCCTTTCAAAATCTTGCAGGGGCAAAATTTAATTAATTCTTGGAATCATAATTCAATTAAGGACTTAATTGAACAAACTCGAAGATTGAGGGCTGAAATCAAAAGAGGGATTTATGATCTAATTTAATATAGAAGTGCCAAAACAGTGCATTTAAATGAAACAAAGTGTTTTGATCGCGTTTGAACCAAAGCAAAGTGTTTTGACAAGCAAAGTCTGCATCTAGCTAAAGATGCAAACTTGGTTTGGAGGTCATGATCTTCCCTAAGGTTATACATTCCTCCACTAGATGTATGATGTTGAGTTTTACTTGGTGTCTCATAAGTGTCTGTAGTGTCCCAATTTTGAGTATTTTCAGCTAGCAAGTCTAGGTACTCCATTGCTTCATTAGGGTCTTTATCTTCAAAAGTTCAATTGCATATCTATTCCATCATTTGTCTATCTTTAGGTGTTAACCCTTCATAAAAATATGAAACCAATCTCTATGTTTCAAAACCATGATGAGGGCAAGTATTAAGCAAGTCTCGATACCTATCCCAACATTGGTAAAATATTTCTCCTGGTTTTTAAGTGAAAGTGGTGATTTGTCTTTTGAAAGAATTTGTTCTGTGAGACGGAAAAAACTTCATAAAATTGTCGTTGCATTTCATCCCAAGCACGAATGGATCCTGACCTAAGATTTTGTAGCCATGTTTTAGCTTTATCTTTTAATGAAAAAGAAAAAAGCTTTAATCTGATGGTGTTCATGCTATAATTTAAGTCATTATAGGTGTTACAGACCTCTTTAAATTCTCTCAAATGCAAGTATGAATTTTCTACATCTAAGCCATAAAAAGAAGGTAAAAGTTGAATAATGCCTGACTTAAAATTGAAGTGAGAAGCATCAAGGGGGAAAACTATGCATGAGGGTGCACTTGTTCTTATGGGATTCATGTGGTCTCTAAGTGTTCTAACACGGTTTTTCTCGTTATTGTCATTATAAAGTGCCTAGTTATCTTCTTCGGCCATATTTTCTGAAAATGATGAGGATATCTTACAAAGTCTACCACTTAATGTACGTGATCAAACTCTCACGCACATGTAGGAAGAGAATAATATGGAAGAAGAAAACAAAAGAAAAAAAAACAAAAGAAAAGAAACAAAAGTTAGATATAAGAAAAGTGAAAAGAGAAAATAAAATAAATATTATAATTTATACAGGAATTTACCTCCTCGGCAACGGCGCCAAAAACTTGACACAACCAAAAAGTTGATGTCTTCTCCCAAGTGTAGGAGTGTCGAAGTAATAAATAACCTGACAAGATCGAGGTCGAACCACATGGAGGTTAACTGTATAAACTACAAATAAAAAAATAGATAATAACAGAAAAGGAGTTGAAGAGAGCTTTGGGTTTGTGATATTGATATAAGGATTAAACAAGGATAAAATAATTGTCAAGGTTAGAGGATCCACTAATGGTATTTCAAACAAGTATAGTATAAACTCTTTTTATTACTCAACTGGAAACCACACACAAAGGAGGTTCCAATCGGATTATAAGTTGTTAACATGATTATATTAGTTATCTTATTCGAATAATGCTAATACTTGTAAATGTTGTCAAGTATTCATGATTATAACTTATGTTAACAATAAATCAAGTTCCTTTCATAGCACATGTGTTGGTTATACCATACGGTTAGGTTATGAAAGTGCCAAGTATTTGTTGTACCAAGAGTTATACAACATAAATCTATGTTAACCATTTAACAAGCAAAGTATTAAAAGTGAATAAGATATAAAATACAAAACATGTTAGTATCAAACATTAAAGTCCATGTTGAGTTTATACTATACTTATTCTTACACCATTAGTGTAACCTTTTCACATTGACATAATAAACTTATCTAAACATAATGAAAGAGAGAAACATAAATAAACAAGATAAGAACATAAATAAGATATAAGTTAATTAAGTAAAGGAAAGGAAATGAAAAGCATAAATAAGAGATTAATATAAACAAAACTTCAGCATTACAAAAATATAAAGAGAGAGAGCAAGAACATGATCTTGATCTGAAAACCAAGATGCCTAAATGCATGGCAAATGCCTCCTTTTATAGGCCAAAATTCAGAACTATTGATTTGATGACTAATTGTTGAGTGGGCGGCCACATCTTGACTTTGTGACCATTCTTATCTTCTTGTTTGAACAAAACATCATTGCTAACATCAGAATTTGAACGAATAGTCCGTATGAAAGTTCTAGGAAATTGTCTTAGCTTTCCAACAAAACAAGAATCGGCACATTTGGACCTCTATAACTCGAGATATGGGCTGAACACTGAACAGTGTCTGGGCTGTAGGACAAATTCTGACTTCTCCGTTGTTGCTATAATTTGAACTTGAAAACGGTCCTTTTGAATCTTAGAATCCTCATGAAAGTTTTAGGCCTATATCTTAGCTTTTCATACATATAAACGATACCTAAATCCAAGTTCTATAGCTCCAGTTATGATCTAATAACCGAATGGTGTTTCAGTTTGGATTGAACCAACATCTCTTTTCTAAGTTTTAGCCCTCTCTTTATCTTCTCAATTTCAGTAGTTAAACTCATCAAGCAATCCTTTAATCTATGTGATAGACCTGTATTTAAGATGAACATTTACCATAAATTAAAGGTATTTTATATTATCAGAGATGTTATTATAAAACATGCTCTAGTTAAGGAGTTATTGATACGTCAAGTGCAAAATGATGATATAAAACCTTGATAAAAATACATTTTTAAGTACTAATCATCTACCACAAGTTATGTATTTACTCTGTTAGAGGGGTCTATTTGTTAGAAATCTATGGTTTAGTCTCTAGTTGCACTATCTACGACTGAGTCAAAATATATGGCAATAGATGAGGTTGCTAAGGAAGCGTTGTGGCCTATAGGTTTGGTCAAAGAGCTGGGTATCCAACAAGGTGGAATTCTGTTGCATTGTGATAATTAGAGTGCCATTTACTTGGCAAAGAACCAAATGTATAATGCATGAATAGATATGGGGTTCATAGAATCATGGAATTTGTTTCTTCTGGTGAACTATTGCTTGAAAAAGTTCACACTTTTAAGAATGTAACATGTATATTGACAAAGCATGTTACCACAAATAAGTTCAAGCATTGCTTGAACATAATTAATGTCTCCATATGCTAGATGGGAGACATCCCAACCTATTGTCCTAGGTGAAGTTTTCCTTACTTTTCTCCTAAGAGGCAGATATTCGTCAAGGTGGAAATTGTTGTAATTTGTGGCTTATAAACAGATGCCAGAATGGAGTTGAGCGTATTGAGCAAAATAGAATGATGATATCTACCTCTCTAGGATTTATTTCCTTTTTTTAGTGTCAGGGATGATCAATAGGTTAGGGGTGCGTGAGCAATGACCCCGCGACATGGTAAATGAGTTTTAGGAAAAGTTATTAATACTCAATGGACAATTAGGATTTCTTGGGAGGCTAGGTTTCCTTGAACGGTTTAGGGTCTGCTATAAGTACATATTATGTAACCCTATTTTGATATAGTGAAAAATAAAAGCTCCTCACTCCTGTGGATGTAGGCACATTACTGAACCATATTAAATCTTGTGTTCTTTTTAGTTTCTCTCCTGTTGCAATATTCATTAATAATTACTGTAGGTTTTTTCATCACACTTTATATCTCCCCTTTAGCCCCAATCGAATCTCTCTAATCTCATAGACTTATTCTCTCATAATCGTAGCCCTATTTAGCCCTGAAACTGCTGCTTAAACCAACCCTTTTTTAGCCCCAAATTGTAACATTTTTCTCTAAAAAATTGACCCAAATCTTACCAAAACACAACCTAGAATCTTCAAAAAACATAACCCTAAATCTACAGAAATCACAACCCTAAATCAACACAAATTCCAGCCCCAGATCAGCTTGAAATTCCAGTTTCCGTGTTTGAAGCACATGCACTGCCATTATTGTCATAACTCAATATTAGGTTCCCCCTTAAATTTACCTTTTTCTTTTGAAAATAAAAAAATAAAATAAATAAATAATATTAACAATAAGATTGACAATTTGGCAAGAACAAGCTAAGAAGAGTTTCAAATGTATGGAGGAACCATGTTGATATTTTGGATGAATTTGGAAGCCTAATTGTACCTAATTTAATTAGGTTTTTAATATGCCAATTTAATTTAATCATGAGCCTAATTAAAATTTTAATTAAATTTTAGAATTAATTTGGGTCTAATTAAAAGAATTAATTAAGTGCAACGACTTAATTAGACTTTTAATTGGTCAAATTAAAAAACACCACCACCAACAACCTCATTCCCTTCTAGCTGAGTCATTTAAGATAGTAATGTGAACTCCAATCACGTCCAGTAGGAGCTACCTCTCCTTCCTCACTGCAGCTTCTTCAACTTTAGCAACCTTCACCATGAACTCCACTAGTAAACCACCGTGCCACGTTTAAAGCTCTACTAGCCAACCCACATCCTCGTCCATCCTAGGTAAGCCTCTCCTTGCTTTTTATCTTTTAAGTATGCATGCTAAAGCATGCCAGTAACATGAAAAACTAATTCACGTTACTAGCATTTGTTAGCCACCATTAGGTCAGGTCAGTGGTGGCTAAGTAATGGGGTTGAATTTTTGTTTTAGCCTAGCCAGTATGACTGGGTTGGGTCCAATAAAAAAAAGAAGCATGTTGGCCTACCAATAGGATTGTTTTGGGCTTGAGCCTAGCTTATATACGCCCATTGGGCCTAACCCGTGTGGCTGGGCCTAGCCCAAACTCATCCATAAAAGTATGTTTGGCCCGCCATGTTTTTCCTTAAGCAAGAAACCCCTATTTGTCTCTTAAGGGCATGTTTGCCAAACATGTCCTTAAGGCATTTATAATGCCTCTTATTTTAGGCTAATTGTGTGTTTGACAAATACACCATAAGCCTTTTTCCTTTTAGTTTTAATTTGCTTATATTTGCATGTTTAGCCAAATAGCCCCTTAAAAATTCAAAAAACTTCTGAACAAATTCAAGGACCATCATAAAAATATTTGTGAGTCCCTCGCATGATTTTCCAGTACTTTTATGCAATATCGTACTGTAGACTTACATTGTAAGATACGAATCCGATATTAAAAATACCTGATTTTTTCTCTAGAAATTCCAAAAAAATTCAAAAACAATTCCTTTGTTTCAGAAAGCTCAAAAAATGTATTTCTTCAAGTATTTCATTTAATATTGGGTTGTAGACTTACACTGTAAGATACAGACCCAATATTAAAAATACCCGGTTTTCTTCAAAATTTAAAAAATCTAAACAATTTCAAAAACAATTCCTCATTTCAAAAATTAAAAAAAGAATCTGTTTTTTTCCATACATATGGCCAAATCCTAAAGTTTTTTTTATGCATATTTTCTAAAAGATAAAATCGATTTTTATCATGTTTTAAAAATACAAAATGAATATCGTAACCAGTTTATCATTATCCATTAGAATTTGATCAAAATATAAAAAATCCCACAATAATTAATTTGTTTAATTAGTATTTAGAGTGTTAGGAATTAGCTGTAGACTTTAATATTTAGGGTGTGAAATTACATTGTAAAATATATCCTTAAGTATTAAAGATACATAATAGTAAATAAATGCAATGTTAAATTTAGGCCTTATAACGATTAAGATTTAACCCAATAAAGTAAAGAAATTTAGGCTTTAGAATAGTTAAGATTTAACTCAATAAGGTAGAGATTTTCTCATGAAGGGAGATCTACCTTGAACCTTAGATAAGACCAACAAATATAAACATACCTAAAATTAACAATCAATCAATGATACAATTTACCATAGGTAAGAAACACTAGTGATGATGCGTCTTTTCCTTCACAACTAGTTCCTTTACCTAGACTTTCACATACCATTAGGTTTTTTAGTGACTATAATACTAGATGGTGACTCTTGAACCCTATAATCATAACTTTATGATTAAACCCAAAACTCCTTCGATTCCAGGAAGCAGCTTTGCCATTCGATATCGTGCACGTCATGACAACTATAATGACTAACCAAATTTATCATTGTGTGAACACCACGTGCCACCACTGCTTGGATTAATTACAATAACCTTCAATCAAACTCAAGTGCTTTCTAAGGTCATTTTCTAACCCTTAACTCATTGAGTTATTTATTTCAAATAATTTTAAAAATGTTATTTTTGAATTGTGATGATTGTTTTAATTTGATTGAAGTGTGAATTTGTTCTTGTGGTTTTTGATTTGACATGACAATTTATTTAACTTTTTTGTAACTCAAAATTAGTCTAGGAGTTGTAAATCCTATGCAAGTTTCTCCTCGGATATCATATTAAAGGTAAATGATTTTTCTATTATAAATATTGATATAATGTATATATTTTAGTATTTTTGCTTTTTTTCCATGAATAGAATTTTTCTTGTGACTCAAAATCGGTATGATAGTTATAAATCCTATGTACGTTTCTTATTGAATGTCACATTAAGGATAAATAATTTTTTTATTGTAAATATTAAAGTGATATTTTTGTATTTTTTGGCATGATTTGTATTTTTCTTGTAACTCAAAATCAGTCTAGAAATTCTAAATCCTAATTAGATTTTTCTTAGACATCACATCAAGGGTAAGTGAGTTGTGTATGTAAATATTGATGTAATTTATCTTTGTATTCTTGATTTTATTTAATTTGATAGATTTTTTATCCTTATCTAAACTCAAAATTGGCATAGGAATGATAAATCCTAAGTAGGTATTTCCTTGAATGTCGCATTAAGGATAAATGAGTTTATGTTCTTAATGAATATGTATGTGTTCTATTTTTCATTATAATGAGTGCATTTATAATTGGGTCAACATGATCCCATCAAAGCTTATTAGGTGTGGGTGGAGGTCTTCGGGTCCATTATAGATAAGATTGAATAAAATAAGAAAAACAACATTAACCATCACCATCCTCCCGGGTCTAATGCTTATATTCTAAACTGAGGAATAAACCTTGTTGCCATGCCTGAATCCCATATCATCATTTAGGTCATTGTAGTCTTTTACCTTCAACAATAAATACATGTACTAGTTTAGGCAAAATTTTAACATGTATGTATAGTAAGTACCCTTGTCATTAAAAAAAAATATGAATTAGCTTTCTTTAGGTAGAATATTTTAGGGTGATTTAAATATTTGTTTTAGTATAACTAACCCTAATTAGTACTTAAAAGTGCATTTTTATTAAAATTTTATATCATCATTTTACACTTGAAGTATCAATAACTCCTTAACTAGAGCATGTTTTATAATAACAGATCTGATAATATAAGATAGCTTTAATTTATGGTAAATGTTCATTTTAAATGCAGGCATATCTCATAATTCAAAGGATTGATTGATGTGATTAACTATTGAAATTGAAAGGACAAAGAAACAGCTAAACTTAGAAAGGAGATGCTGATTCAATTTAAATTGGAACACTGTTCAGTTATTGGATCATATCTGGAGCTATAGATCTTAGATTTCAGCTTAATTTATATGGATGGAAAGCTAAGAAACAGGCCTATAATGTTCATGAATAATGTAAGACCCAAATCTGCCGTTTTCAAATTCAAAGTTTGGCCACAAAAGAGAAGTTAGAATCTATCCTGTAATCCAGCCCAAACACTGCTTAGAATTTTACCCATATCTGGAGTTTTAGAAGGCCAAATGACGTGAAATTTGGTGGGTGGAAGGAAAAGACAATTGCCAACAACTTTCATAAGAATATTTGCTCAAATTCTGATAGTAACAATGACATTTCATCCAGACAAGAGCTTAAGGTCTATCCACCACGTCCATCAACAGCACCACTCAGTATTTTAGCCATATCTCGAGCTCTAGTGATCCAAATGCTCTGCAATTTTAGCTAGAAAAGTCGAGGCATTAGAATTGAAAAAGTGTGGTCAATTAAAATCTGTTTAAGAAATTATATGTCAAATCTGTGAAACCAATGAACACTTAACAAATGATTGTCCAACTTCGCCTTTTTTTAGGGAATGCTTCAATGAACAAGCCCATGCTTTAAACAGTTTCCAAAGGCCCAATCATAACCCATACTCATAAACATACAACTCTGGTTGGAGAAATCACCTAAATTTTAGTTGGAAGAGTGATGCACAAACTTCACAGCCACCGTTTCAAGCACACCATAATTTCTAAAATTCTCATGGATATGCACCTCCTTATGCTCCACCTTCTAGAAGAAATCTTTAGGAAACATTGCATGCTTTCATTAAAAAGCAAGAGACAATCAACAATCAACTTGCTCAAAGCATGACAGATTTTAAAAATACTCTTTCAAAGTTCACATTTGCTCTTATTTTTCAATGGAAAGGTAAGTTTCCATCTCAACCACAACAAAATCTCAGGGGGCAATACAATGCAAATACAAGTAGTTCTGCAAGCCAACACATGGATCAAGTCAAATCAGTCATCACTCTTCGCAGTGGTAAGGTTATTGAAAAACCCACTCTTGAACCTTGTGAGAAAGATGATGAGTCAATGTATGAGGGTAAGGAAGGGGTTGAATCTGAATATTGCAAAGAAATGATTGATTCCTCACCAGCACTTCCATTTCCTCATGTCATGACCAAACAAAGGAAAGTCAATCACAACTCTGAAATCTTTGAAACTTTCAAGCAGGTAAGGATCAATATACCTTTGTTGGATGCTATTAAACAGGTACCTTCTTATGCTAAATTTTTGAAACATCTATGCATTGTGAAGAGAAAAATGAATGTGAAAAAGAAAGCCTTTTTAGCCGAATAAGTAAGTGTTATTCTTTAAAACAATAATGCTTTGAAATATAAAGACCCTGATTGTCCTACAATTTCATGCTTTATTGGAGAACATAAAATTGAAAAATCTTTACTTGATCTTGGAGCTAGTGTGAATTTACTTCCATATTCTATTTTTCAAAGTCTCAATCTAGGTAAGTTAAAACCAACTTCTGTAACTCTCTTACTTGCTGATAGTTATGTAAAAGTATCTAGAGGAATAATTGAAGATGTGTTAGTACAAGTTGATAAATTCATTTATCTTGTGGATTTTATTATCTTGGATACACAACCTGTTGAAGCATGTAATTTAATTCCTGTTATTTTAGGATGTCTATTTCTTGCAACTTCTGATACATTGATTAATTGTAGGAATGGAGTGATGAAGTTATCTTTTGGAAACATGACATTGGCGATGAATATTTTAGACATTTGCAAGCAACCTGGAGATGATAATGATTTACAAGAAGTGGGTTTTATTGAAAAATTAGTTCATGATCAATTTCAAACCACTTCTAGTGAAACTGAGATTGATGAATCTGACGATTCACAAATGGTCTGTTTTCAGGAAGAATCAAAGGCAAGTAATTGGAAACCAAAAATTGAGGAATTGCCACCACGATCAATTGAGTAAGTCCTTCATGTGTTCAACCACCAAAACCTGATTTGAAATCGTTACCATTCAATCTCAAATACTCATTTTTAGGAGAAAATGAAACTTTTCCGGTAATAATCTCTCCCAAACTTAATGCACATCAAAAAGGTAAGTTACTATAAACTTTGAAAATGCATAAAAAATGCATTAGGATGGACCATAGCTGACATAAAAGGAATTAGTCCTTTAATTTGCACACACAGAATTTACTTGGAGGAAAATGCTAAACCCTCTAAAGAAATGCAACGAAGGCTTAATCATAATATGAAAGAAGTAGTGAAAAATAAAGTCATTGAGCTTCTAGATAATGGAATCATTTATCCTATTTCTGACAGCAAATGGGTAAGTCCTACCCAAGTTGTACCCAAGAAGTCTGGAGTCACTATGATAACAAATAAGAAAAATGAATTCCAACTAGGATTATTATTGGTTGGCACATGTGCATTGACTATAGGAAATTTAATTCAATGACTAGAAAAGATCATTTCCATTTACCTTTCATGGATTAAATCCTAGAAAGAGTTGCAGGTCATGAATTTTATTGTTTCCTAGATGGATATTCAGGTTACAATCAAATTTAAATTGCATTGGAAGATCAAGAGAAGACTACTTTCACATGTCCATTTGGTACTTTTGCATATCGAAGAATGCCTTTTGGATTATGTAATGTACCAACCACATTTCAAAGATGCATGCTTAGCATATTCAGTGATATAGTTGAATGTTTTCTTAAGATTTTTATGGATGATTTTTCTGTTTTTGATGATTCATTTGATGATTGTTTGACTAACTTAGAAAAGGTTTTGAGCAAGTGTGAAGAGAAAAATCTTGTACTGAATTGGAAAAAATGTCATTTTATGGTAACAAACGGCATTGTACTTGGTCATATTGTTTCATCAAAAGAAATTGAGGTTGACAAATCTAAAATTGAGTTAATTGCTAACTTGCCAACACCAAAATCTATTAAAGATGTTAGATCATTCTTAGGACATGCTGGTTTTTATAGAAGGTTCATCAAAGATTTTAGTGTAATATTTAAGCCCTTAAGTAACCTTCTAACAAAGGATAATATTTTTTAATGGACTGAATATTGTGAAGAAGCCTTTGTTAAACTTAAAAACTTGCTTACTTCTGCTCCTGTCATTCAACCTCCTGATTGGTCATTACTTTTTGAAATAATGTGTGATGCTAGTGATTATGTTGTGGGTGCTGTTTTAGGACAAAGAAAAGATAAGAAACCTTATGTGATTTACTATGCAAGTAAAACTTTAAATAGTGCTCAAATGAATTACACTACCACTGAAAAAGAATTACTTGTAGTAGTATTTGCATGTGAAAAATTCAGGTCTTATCTTGTTGGCTCACCTGTTGTTGTTTTTAGTGATCATGCAACATTGAAGTATCTTCTTTCTAAGAAATATTCTAAAGCTAGATTGGTACGATGGATTTTGTTACTTCAAGAATTTGATATCACAATCAAAGACAAAAAAGGCACCGAAAATGTTGTCGCGGATCATTTGTCAAGATTGACAACATATTCGAGATCTAACATCACACCAATCGATGACTACTTTCCTGATGAATCTTTACTTTCCGTCTCTACAATGCCTTGGTTTTCTTGTTTCAGGACATTTGCCAGCTCATTAGAGTACCCAAGACAAAAGAAAATTCTTGAACGAAGTGAAGAACTTTTATTGGGATGACCCTTATTTATTCAAATATTGTTTTGATCAAATATTTCGAAGATGCATTCCTGACAATGAGGTAAGTAATTTCATTAAATTTTGTTATTCTAAGGCATGTGGGGGTCATTTCTCATCAAGAAAGACAACTGTAAAAATCTTACAAAGTGGATTTTATTGGCCCACCATGTTCAATGACTCACGTGCATTCTGCAAGACTTGTAAAAATTATCAAAAGTTGGGATCTATTTCAAAACGACACATAATGCCTTTAAATCCTATTCTTGTCATTGAGATCTTTGACTATTGGGGTATAGATTTCATGGGTCCATTTCCTCCATCATTTGGTTTCTTGTACATATTAGTCGCAGTAGATTATGTTTCAAAATGAATAGAGGCAATTCCAAGTCGAAACAATCATCACAAAACAGTGATAAAGTTTTTGAAAGAAAATATTTTGAGTCGATTTGGAATCCCTTGAGCCATGATAAGTGATGGTGGAACACATTTCTACAACAAGTCATTTGAGTCTTTAATGAAGAAATATGGAATCACACACAAAGTTGTCATCCCTTATCATCCTCAGACAAGTGGACAAGTAGAACTTGTTAAAAGGGAGATCAAACAGATCTTGGAGAAAACAGTGAACCCTTATAGGAAAGACTGGTCTTTAAGACTTAATGATGCACTTTGGGTTATCAAACTGCTTATAAAACATCATTATGTATGTCACCTTATAGATTAGTCTATGAAAAACCTTGTCACTTGCCTGTGGAACTTGAACATAAAGTTTATTGGGCTATTAAAGCTTTTAATTCAAACCTTGATGATGCTAGTCAGCTGTGAAAATTACAAATAAATGAGCTTGAGGAAATAAGAAATGATGCATAAGAAAATTCAAGAATTCATAAAGCAAGAATCAAAGAGTTTCACGACAAGAAAATACTGAGAAAAACATTTAATGTTGGTCAAAAAGTCTTGCTTTATAATTCTCGACTCCATTTATTTCCTGAAAATCTAAGATCAAGATGAAGCGGTCCTTTTATTGTGAAACATGTGTATCCATATGGGGCCTGTGATATCGAGAATCCAAAGAATGACAATGTTTTCAAGGTAAATGGGCATCGTTTGAAAGTTTACTATGACAATTTTTCAGTTAAAAATGACTCTGTTGAATTGAGTGATCCTGTATATAAAGATTGATTCTTTTTCTCACATTGTTTTTGTGTGTTTTTTTTGTGTGGATTTTATTTTGCTAGTCTCTCTTACCCCGGTCAAATGGCGGATAAAGGTACTTCATGACTCTTAAGTTGATTCTTTCAGTTTCCCATAATAACTGATATTTGTGTATATATTTGTGCAATTCTTTGCTCTTTCTCCTTTCTTCGCATCTCTTCTCCAATTCTCATTTGAAAATGGACACCACTCTTGAAAAATTAAAAAAAGTATTTTCCCGCTTTGCCTCCAAATGCGATTGCAAAAATTTACCGTGCTAGGTATGCAAGATTGAGGTTGTTAATGAATCATGGAATTCCTGAAGATATTCGCTGGCTAATTGAAGCAAAGGTCCGATTATCAAGTGAGTCCTCTAATTTTTTAATTTCATACATGCCTGGAACAAGTAAAAGCACTTTTGCAAAGAAACGTCGTGCAAAACAATTGAAAGTCTGTCACAAATGTGCCAGATGGACTTGTAATGCACAATGTCGTTCTTTAAGAATGGTTCTATAAACCGTGAAGATAAAATACAATTCATTTAAGATGGCCTGAGTAAGAAATCTTTAGATAATCTTCTATTGACTCTTGAGACGCATCCTAATGGAGATATGCATCGCGCAATTCATGATTTATGGCCACAATTCCATAAAAAACATGCTCGATGTAGTCTTGGAAATCTGACTAAAAAAGACCATATTTGCCAGTTTTTAAGAAAACTGGATGGGAAGCCTATCCTCGACCCATAAAGGGCATTTAAGTCGTTCTTGGACATAAATCCAAGGGAAGATGTGAGCCATAATCACAACTATCTGTACATACACATGCTTTTTCAAAAAATAATAATAATAATAATAATAATAATAATAATGAGAGAGAGAGAGAGAGAGAAAGTGAGACTCTAGCTGGCTTACATATAGGTGGTATGATTGCATTTTCAATTTCTCATTTATAAATTCTCTTCCTTCCTTTCATTTTTACTCAACCCATACATTCAACAGATATAGAAGTGTGTAGAAATGGCAGGTTCCTCAAGTCATCACATAAGAAATATTTGTGTTTTTGGTGGATCCAGTCCTGGGAAAGAAAAGGAGTTTTTAAAATCAACAAATCATCTTGGTCAGGTACTAGCTACAAGAAAGATTCATTTAGTGTATGGGGGAGGCAGCCTTGGGTTAATGGGGGGTGTGTCAATAGCTGTATTTTTAGGAGGCAGTCAAGTTTTGGGGGTCGTACCCAAAGCTTTAGCAAAAGGGGACATCATTGGAAAAATAATTGAAGAGGAACTACAGATCTCCACAATGTCTGATCGAATGAATGTGATGTTTAACCATGCTAATGCCTTCATTGCGTTACCAAGTGGTCTGGACACATTGGAAGAGATCTTTCATATTTCCTCTTGGGCCCAACTATATATTCATCATAAACCTATAGGTTTGTTAAATGTTAATGGTTTTTATGATAATTTGTTGTCTTTTCTTGATCAAGTTGTGGCACAGGAATTTCTAACATCTTCGGCATGACAAATCATAATCTCTGCTGCTTCTGCTGAACAATTGATTGACCAACTACAATCTTTCATCCTTGTATTTAATCTCTCCATGAGTCGTATAAATTGGTCAACTATGGAAAGCCGTAAAAAGCTTAGATTGGATTTGAGCCTTCGTTTGTGAAACCTTGTGTCTTTTGGTTTTATTAATTGTATTTTATTTTGTTTTGTTATTTTTTATATTTGTTTAAGTGTATTTTAGGCTTGTCAGTTTCGTTGCTTCAGGTGATGTCTTCTATACTCTATCTTTCTAACTTAGGACATCGAGGACAATATCTCGTTTTGGTTGAGGGGGAGGGTAGTAATTGACATAAAAAAAACTAACTTACTAACTGTTTTTGCTATTATTAAAACCATTTGACAAAACTGTTATTAAGATGGTAGAGTAAGGAGGAATTTTATTGACTCTTAAGACGCATCTTAGTAAATATTCTTATCAAGGTCTATTAGAATACTTCTTGAAATATTCAGATTTACAAACTCTCACATTGTTATCACTTGATTCTGCTCATATACTTATTTAACAAGTATTCTTAAACCTTCATTTTCACACACACACTTTAACATATGATTGTGGGTTGCATATTGGATTATTACATTATTTATATACTTTTGTAAAAGGTAACAATTAAGGGAAAGGGATAGTATATAATTTGCAAAAAAAAAAATTGATAATAATGATGACAATAAAAACATAGATAAGTTTGGTTGCGTAGCCTCCCTAACCTAAGCAATTAAGCCCGAATGGGTATTTTAACACCTAATACCCTAAAGTCAACTGACTTAGGGCTATTGGCCCAAAGCTTGTTACATGGGTTAAGGAGAAAAGTTTAAGGGAATCAAACATTGCACTATCTACGTATTAGTATCTGCAACCCAAGTTTTGTTTATATTAATCTCTTATTTATGATTTTCATTTCCTTTCCATTACTTAGTTAACTTACATCTTATTTATGTTCTTATCTTATTTTTTTATGTTTCTCTCTTTCATTATGTTTAGCTAAGTTTATTATGTCAATGTAAAAAGGTTACACTAATGGTATAAGAATAAGTATAGTATAAACTCAACATGAACTTTAATGTTTGATACTAACATGTTTTGTATTTGTTATCTTATTCATTTTTAATACTTTGCTTGTTAAATGGTTAATCTATATGTATGTTGTATAACTCTTGATACAACAAATACTTGGCATTTTCATAGCCCAACCGTATGGTATAATTGACACCTGTGTTATGAAAGGAACTTGATTTGTTGTTAATATAAGTTATAATCATGAATACCTGACAACATTTACAAGTATTAGCATTATTCGAATAAGATAACTAATATAATCATGTTAACAACTTATAATCCGATTGGAACCTCCTTTGTGTGTGGTTTCCAGTTGAGTAATAAAAAGAGTTTATACTATACTTGTTTGAAATATCATTAGTGGATCCTCTAACCTTGACAATTATTTTATCCTTATTTAATCCTTATATCAATATCACATCTCAAAGCTCTCTTCAACTCCTTTTTTGTTATTATCTATTTTTTTATTTGTAGTTTATACAGTTAACCTCCATGTGGTTCGACTCCGGTCTTTTCGGGTTATTTATTACTTCGACACTCCTACACTTAGAAGAAGACATCAACTCTTTGGTCGTGTTAGTAGACCTCTTTTCATCCAAGTCCTCGGCATAATCTGCATCTAGATATCCACAACCAAAGGATTACCCTATTGTTTGTTAAACATGATACCATATTTTGTAGTACCTCTCAAGTATCTGAAGATCCACTTGACTGCATCTCAATGTTGTTATCCCAGATTTGATAGAAACTAGCTCACCACACTAGCTGCACGTGTCAAATCTAGTCTTATACAAACCATAGCATACATTAAACACCAACACTACACTAGCATAAAGGACATTTGTCATGTCTTTCACTTCATCATTTGTCTTTGGGCACTGTTTAATAAATAATCTGAAATGATTTGCTAAAGGTGTACTCACTGGTTTTGCATTATCCGTGTTGAACATTTCCAAAACTGTCTCAACATAACTACACTAAGATAACCATAATCTACTAGTAGTTCTATCTCTACGAATCTCCATACCAAGAACCTTTTTAGCAACACTCAAGTCTTTCGTGTTAAATTCTGTACTCAACAAAATCTTCATCTTATTGACCTTACTTATACTTTTTACAGTAATCAGCATATAATCCACATAAAGAAACAAAAAACATGAAAAAATCATCATCAACGCTTTTTACATAAACACAACAGTCATACTCATATCTTTTATAGTCAATCCTGATCATGTAGGAGTCCAATCACTTATACCACTACCTTGGGGACTATTTCTGTTTATAAACTGATTTTCTCAATTTATAGGCCAAGTGTTTCTATCCAGGTTGACTAAACCTTTCTAGTTGTACCATGTAAGTTTACTCCTCCAAACACCATGGAGAAAAGTTATCTTGACGTCCATCTACTCTAATTGCATATCAAAATGTGCTGCCAAGTTTAACACTACCCTGATGGAAATATGTTTGACTATATGAAAAATTATCTCATCGTAGTCAACCTCTTTCTTCTGTGATTAACCTTTTGCTACTAAACAAGCTTTAAACTTCTCAGCCTCTTTTTTTTATATTGCTTCTTTCTTCTTATACACCCATTTGTATCCTATCATCTTTTTCCTCTCTAGAAATTCATTCAACTTCCATGTCTAGTTCTTATGCAGAGACTCTGTTTCTTATTTCATAAAACCCATCCATTTACTTTTATCTTGATTGTGTAATATCTTATGAAAAGTAGTAGGATCCTTGCTACTAGTAATAAGTACATAAAAAACCAAATCTTCAAAACCATACATGATGGGTGGTCTAATGGGGCATTTAGGCCTACCTAAAGCTATATTATCATATTATTGATCTTCTAAACTAGAACTCCTTGAATTCTCAATGGTTTTTATCCTTAATATGAGTATCTAGCTCCGCATGCACCTCATGATCATTGTTGTTGTAATTTTCTAATACCTATTTCTTTTCTTCTTGAGTACATTGTAATATGGCTTTTTCATTAAAAAAAACCACATCTCTACTAATCACCACCTTGTTTGCTTTAGGATCCCAGTGCTTGAAACATTTCACCCCTTTCTGATACCCTAGAAAGATACATTGTCTAAACTTCGCATCAAACTTTGACCTCTTATTACTATAAATATGCATATAAGCTAGACATCCAAACACTCTCAAACCAAAGTAGTCTAGAACAAGAAACATGAAGTACACTTCCACATTCACTGCTTCTACCCAGAAGTTTTTAGTAAGCCCGACATTTAGCCTAAAACACCTTGTTTTTTTAGCTATGGTTTTGTTTATCTTTTCTGCTACACCATTTTTTTGTGGTGTCTTGCATATTGTGAAGTGTTTCTTGATCGCTCACATAACTCCATTAACTTTGAATATGTGTACTCAATACCATTGTCTGACCTAAGACATTTGATATTCCTCCCCGTCTGGTTTTCTACTTTTGCTTTTTATACCTTGAACTTGGCAAACATTTCTAACTTATATCACATGAAGTACACCCAATCCTTTCATGAATATTCATCAATGAAAATCACAAAATACATATATCATTCACGTGATGCTACCTTTGCTAGACCCCAAACATCTGCATCAAGGTTGTCAAAAATGGTTTTTTGACACGACACGGAACATACAATATAAACTCCAATCGTAAACTCGAATTGTAAAATCGTAAAATCGTAAGAAAAATTTTTTAACTAAAAATCATAAAATTGCAGTTCAATAAATGAAGAGCTTGCATGTTAAATATACATGTTATATCCTGTAGTTCAATGCACTTGAACATAAATTAATTAGACATGCTAATTGTGCAAGAACAAGAAATTTAATAAATGTTGAGGCTGCCAACAACACCACAATGCAAGCAACAACTAAATTTCTCAATTTTTATAAAACCTTTTTGGTTACAAATCTAGGTAACAATTGACTAGCCTAAAAGGGCATGTGAAATTTCCATGGAAACTAGGTTACAGTTCAACTCTTTTCACTATAAAAATATATAAAAAAACTGAACTAGTGTAAAGATTGATAGAAAAGGAAACGACATTATAGACCCTGTAGCAGTTCTCTTTAATTCCACCTATCCATTCTCTCTAAAAAAAATAATCATTGTCAATCAAAAAACTGAACACGCCCCATTCTTGTTCAACAGCATTAGAAAACCTACCCAAAGACAATGAGAGCTGAGGAATTATCGATCAGTGACTGCCCCAAAATAGCATCAAAATAAAATGTATCAGAGACATAATAGCCTGATGTCCCACTTCCATCTCCATATTGGAATGTATAACTGCACTGGTCAATCTGATAAGAGCATCGGGTTGCTGTGGTTTGAACTGCTGGAGTGCAGATTGGGTCTGAACAGCAAACCCGCCCAACAGTTGATGAGTTGCTGGAATCAAAGAAATTGAGCTGAATCTGCAAAACACAAACATCATACCACAGGAAGTTGAACCTTAGTTTTAAGTAAGACTAATGTATAGAAAGACTAATGACAAGGCAAGGAAAGAGAGTTTACTCCAAGGCCACTAGTACGTGGGCAGTTGTTGTAGGAATTGCAGCAAACCCACAAGACATCACTTCCAATATCAATCTGCACATTGAATTGTCTAGGAGGAGAGCCCAATTTCACTTTTGTAAAATAAAGTCTAAGCAAAATAAAAAAAGACAAGAATCAAAGAATGTCAAGGCATATAATCATCAAGTACTCAAAAATTACTAGTTATCAAATTCCATCCTAAAGAGAATATGGAACTGCACACAAAACTGAAGAGAACCAAGACAGATATATTACAAGGTCTCTGAAGTTCTTGTGACCCTGATTGCAATGGAAACCCAAAAGAAAAGAACAGCAAAATTAGTTAATAGTATAACAATTTAAGCACATAATATAAATAACAACAAAAATCAATCTTTTTGGATACAAACAAAAGCAAAGAATCAATCTTTACTAAATATAATTAAACCATCATGCACAAAAATCCCATTTCGTTTCCTTTTCTTCCACTTTTAGAAAGAATCACAAGCAATATCCACCACAATCTCATTTTAAGTGTGCATATGAACAAGAAATGCATAAATACAAATTTACCAACTCTAAACAAAACTCATCACTGCGAGTTCATTAAATAGCACTAAAATGAGACTTTTTACCTCCAAGAATGCAATTCAATCATAGAAAGGAACCTTAGAACTAGGAAAGAGGGGTGGCGATAAAATTACTCGACGAGGTAAGGATCGGAGGAACCCTCGGATCTCTTAGCTCTCTCTCCACTCCAAGTGATGATCGTTTCTTCTTCAGATAATAAGAGCCTAGTTCTTGGAAGACAAAGAACCATAGCCTTTGGTTCCAGCGTTGTAGTACTGGTTTCCTTACTTAACTTGCAAAATCCCAATTTAAACCCTCATTTGCTTCACTCTGCTTTTGCCCAACAACAAGATGAACTTCAGCAACAAGAGGATAGAGTCGCCAAGAAAGCTTGGGATTGGGAATAAATTCTTACCTTCATCTTACCAAGAACGATCCGGATCTGGGGAAAGTGATTTCTTAATCTGCTAGGGAAAGGGAAAATAGGAAAGGGATGAATGGTGGAGTCACTGGAGTGTTGGTCACGGGTGGGGTGGGGACTGGGAAAAGGGGGTGCTGAGTCAGCAGACTGAGCACAGATATAGGTTTTAAATTTCACGTGAAATCGTGAAATCGGACCGGTTTTTATGTTTTTTACGAGTTGACCCGATTTTATGCGAGTTTGACCGAGTTTGACCAATTTAACCTATTTTCGGGTTTTAAACCTGATTTTACACATTTTATGCTTTTTAACTTGTAAAATCGGTGATTTTACGAGTCAAAACTCGTTTTTAACAACCATGATCTGCATGAACATAGTCAAGAATCCCCTTTGTCTTGTGTGTGGTTGTCTTGAACTGCACCTTATTCTATTTTCTAGAAAAAGAATACCTACAGAAATCATGTTTGCATGTTTTGACACCCTTCAATAGATTATTCTTATAAAGTTTCATCTTCCAACGCTCAACTATATGGCCTAATCACATGTGCCACAAGTTTGTGTTATCTAACTCGGATTCTACGACTGCGGGTTCATCTACAATTATGGTACCTGGCAGTCTATAATTATTTCTAGGCAATCTTTGTCCCTTCATGATTATCATAACATCTTTACTCACCTTCAGTACTCCACCTTCATACTTGAAGATGAACCCATTACGGTTTAAAGTGCCCAGTAAAATCAGATTATTCCTCAAATCTGGTATATGTCTAACATCACACAAAGTTCTAACAATACCATCAAACATTTTAATTTTGATATTTTATATTCCAATAACTTTGCATGGATCATCGTTACCCATCATAACAGAACCATAATCGACTAACTTGTAATTGTGTAACCAATCTTTATTGGGAGTCATATGATAAGAACATATTGAATCCAATATCCAAAAATATATGGGATGATTTAAATTGGATGAAATAGAAAGCATGTCTCCATCGTCACTCTCTGAGTTTTCGTCCACTACATTCATAGACTTTGATGAATCCTCTTTGTTCTTTGCATCCCCCTTCTTTTTCTCTAAACATTCTTGTTTTATATGCCCTATTTTTCCACACTTATAACGTTGTATATCCTTCCTTTTATTGGATTTGGATCGAGCTTTGTTGTTTCTTGATTCATTCTGAGATTTGTTTCTCCCACACTATTGATTACTCCTCACCACTAGCTCTTCACCTTTTGAATTTTCATCACCAATTTTCTTCCTCAAATTAAAGCTTAATAGGGCCCTTATGATCTCTTTTAATATAAGAGTTTCTTTCCCCCACATAAGAGTTGTAACCAAATTTTTATATGTAGGAGAAGTAGGTGGAGAATTCAGTAACATCAACAACTTGTCTTTATCGTTGAACTTCACATCAATTCGCTTCAAATAGTTAACAATCCGATTGAACACATTCATATGTTGATTCAAATTTGTACCCTCTGACATATTAAGACCAAACAATTTCTACTTAAGATAAGGTTTGTTCG
>Ga0325404_1000373_pt1 | contig 43953 bp, 21 predicted proteins | sample PopdelMetagenome_18_FD_205664 | JGI IMG/M metagenome (GOLD analysis project Ga0325404, IMG submission 205664) | Populus deltoides microbial communities from Bellville, Georgia, United States - Xylem-Control-R1 | ecosystem: Host-associated > Plants > Phyllosphere > Stem > Wood/Secondary xylem...
TTTGGTTTGAACCTTTTCTTTTACTCTCTTTTACCTCACCTTTACCTTAGCCCCATTACAACCAGAAAATAAGACCTTTTGATTCATGCATTGTTTGTAATATGTTATTAATGGAGATGAGATTGAAAAGTAAGCTTATGGTAGAACATATTCATTGATTGAATTTGAGAGATTTAAACACATAAGCCCTAAACACGTGAGTGTTGGAGTGTATATCAATGAGAGGACCTATCACTTTGCTATGGCATAGATTTCATTTAAATCTCGATGATTAATTGAATTTTGAAGTTTGCATGTAAATAAATTCATGAAAATTTATACTCTTTATCATTCTTAATTGTGTTCTTGTTTATAATGCATATATTCTTGGATATTGATGGGAGATTAGAAGATTAGTCATAGTGATTTCATTTAATTTAACTTCAATTTGATTTTATCTATCCTTTCTCGAGGACGAGCAAAAGCTAAGTGTGGAGGTATTTGATGCAACCATATTATTCAATAGTTTCACCCATATTTAACTAGTGTTTTGCTTATGTTTTATATAAAATGCCTTGATATTTTTTATTTTATGTTTTGAAGGCACTTTTGGATGAAAGATGCAAAAAGGAGTTTGGAGATAATTGACAGATTTGACCTTCAGTCAATGTTTTGTGCAGAGCGTGAGCTCTAAGGCAAGATTCCAGTGGCATTAAAAAGCTAACATCCATAACTTTCTGGACATCTAAGGCAAGAAAATAAAATAAGGAAGAGCATGGAAATCGCAGCCTTCAAAGTCAAATCTCGCAATCTGCCAGTGTTGACCTTTGGCCATTCCAACTTGAAAGTCAAATCGCAGACTTTCGGGTCGAACCAAGGGCTGTGATTTTGCACTAGAAGAGACAAAGTGTTCCTCTTCCACCACCTATAAATAGATTTTATCTTCATGCTCAGGAGGTGGAGAAATTTCGATCCAAAGACAGCCAAAAAACAACCTCCCTAACCCGATTTCTACTGCAAGTAGAACCTCTCTATTTCTCTCTCCACCACGGCCTCCTGCCACAACCACTACCACCACTGGTCTGTCCACCTCTATATCCACTAGCCCAGATCTTCATAGGAGGCGGATCAGCCACCACGACTGTCACCATCGTCAGCCTTTGCAGATTTCTTCTCTTTTCTTCCTCTTCTTGCAGCAACCACCGTCACCACCAACCACTGTCAGCTCAGCTACCAGAGCGCTTTCATTCTAGGTAATTCTCGTCCTTTCATCTTTGTTGTCCCGTTTCATTCCCTTGCATACAGAACGAGCACTGTGCACGTTTCTGCAATGCAAGGCAAAATAATTACCTGATTACTGTGCATGAGCACAGTAATTGGATAATTACATTTGGCTAGTTACTGTGCCATGCATAGTAACCAGCCCGGGTTGAATCATGGTTATTGTGCATGGCACAGTAACCAGTTCGGGTTGGATCATCAGCCCAGTCCACGTGGCTGGGCTGAGTCCAACCAAATATAAGGTAGTTTGTGTTTTAATTAATAATTCTCCTAGTCTAGGAAGGAAACTAAATTGACAAGTATAAAAGAGGGAGATTTTCTTCATTAATTGTCCATGCAAAATAAGGAAACCAAGCACAAGGCAAGAAGACTTTGCAATTAATTTATATTAGATTTCCTAGTCTATTTAGAACTTCTTAGGGGTGACAAATCTGATTCTAGCATATCTAGGATATTAATATCGGATTTTTATTATTTTCTTCTTAGTCTTTAGTTTATTATTACTTATTTGAGTCAATTGTAAGCGGACCTCATATAAGTCCACATAAAGGGATCCATTAGGATTTATTTTAGTCTAGAGTCAGTATAAATAAAGTTATAACCAAACATGTAGGGGCTATGAATTTCTCAAATTAATAAACATCTCTTGCCACAACTTTGTGTGTCTAAAGAACTGAAACAACTTATCAAAGACAACAGATTTCGTGGTGTTATCCTTATACTTCTTATTCGTGAATTAATATTCATTGGGTGGGGGTTTCCGTTACTAATAGTGATGGTACCTATGTACAAGTTATCTTTGTGTCACACTCTGATCAAACTTGATTTACTTGGCTTTTCAAGAATTTGATGTCTTTGCGCGACCACATGGTCATGAGGTTCAAATCATTTGGTATCTAAGCTTGGTTTCATTAATCAGGTTATATCCTTCTGAAATTTTCATTTCTTGTTAATTCCGCCAAAAAAAAAACATTTCCTTAGTGTCCAATTTCTTCTTCTCCTGAATTTGCAGCATATTGTAAAAAGAAAAAGAAAAAATATCGTTCAAAAAATAGTTATTTGCTTCTGCCGCAAAAAACTAAACAAAGGAAAATTAGATCAAATCAACTCGGAATTAGCTCAAATTTGATACTCTGATTACTAGGGTCCTAATGTAGCAAAGAGAGAATATTTTCCATACAAGATGTCACATCAACAATAAGGTATGTAGTACGATTATAAATGAAGTTATGCTAATGTAGCTCTTTTCGTACTATAAAACATCATAAGTCATATAAGTTGTAGTGGTTGAATAAGTGTAAGGAAGTGAAGGTGAATAAATAAGTTTTGGTCTTATTTTTTTTGTTGGGAGGTATATTGATGAGGTTTTGTGTGATATCGTTTCTATGCATGCTGAACATTTACTATTTGATAGATCCTAGCACTTTGATAGGAAGATTATTCACAATAAGTTTAAGAATAGATATTCATTTGTAAAAGATGGAATGTCAATCATCCTTGCATCGTTAAACCTAAGATAAACGTATATAGAACAATTGAAATTAAAAAAAATTAGTAAGGTCAAAAGGAGTGAAAATAGAGATTTGGCTGAATGGATTGAAAAACAACACTTGGTTAAGAATAGTGAGAGGATAGGAAAAGAATAAGTGACTGAGAGGAGTGGGGAAAAAAAGTAGTAGTAGTGAGATGAGAGAAAAGAAAGGGGACATGATACTGTTCAGTCTTGTGATATGATCCAAGTAAGGTCAGATTTAGATTTTGGAGAAAAAATTTCTATAATCCAGTTTTACGCTATTGAGCATAACTCCAAATCCAACCATTGGATCAAGCTGAAACTTTACCAGAAGATTGAGATCTAATCTCGTAAAGCTGAAATATGTCTAATAGGAGTGTGACACAATGGAGACTTGTCCCAAGGCACTAACACTATTGGAATGAAGTAGAATGATGCCACAAAGCCAATTAATCTTTGATAATTCAAATTTAGTTCGTTCAAGAACAAAAAAATGTAAGAATCATTCTTACACGTTAAAACAGAAAAATTCATAAGTAATATTCATCAATGGCTCCTGAAATTTTGGTTACATGAGTTTAAATAGTTCTTGAAAAATAAACCCTAATGGACCCCTTATGTGGACTTATATGAGGTCCACTTAAAATTGACCAAAAACCCTAAACTAAAAAGCTCATAACATGATCCAAACAAGCCTTGGATCCTAGCTCAAAATAAAGTTTTAATTAAGCCCAAACATGAAAGAAAATAATAAAAATAACTAATATGTCATTAAATAGCATAAACCCTTCTTTCCTTGTGTAGCTAGGATGAATAAGGAATCCTAATAAGAAAAGGATTTTAGAACATTAATGAATCGTAGTCACTTTTGAAAATTATGTTTTAGCTCATTAAAGATTCTTATGGAACTAGAAAATTTTCAAAATAAGCTGCCACATCCTTTTAGAAAAAAGATCCTTGTCAAATAAAAAGTCCATAGGTCAAAAGGAAATAAATAACAAAATTTTGTACAGCTTGTTTTGACCTATATCACAAGTTATTTCTGAACATTGATTCATCTAAAAAATTTACCCCAACATAGACAAATACCTCTAGAATCTTCTGGTAAAGTTTTGCTCAATAGTATAAAATTGAACGGTAGAAAATTTTACGCCAAAATCCGAATCTGACCTTACTTGGGTCGTATCACAAGGCTGAATCGTATCAGGATATGTTAAGAATCAACAAGCATCACTTAAGGATCCATTAGAGGTGTTGATTGAGTTAATTACGAGGTTAAAAGCCAAGAAGATTAAAAAGATATGCAATGGGTTTATTCAAGATTTTTGGGCCAAGTCAAGCTTTCAAAATTTTAAAAACAGATGAAACATTTTTTCGAATTTACCTAGGGTGATGAATCATATTTTTATCATTTAAGCACCTTCATGTAATTCATGTTAAACCTAATGACTTCCCTTTCGACACTGCGATTAAGATAACATGTAACAAAATCAAAGCATAACACTCTCTATATAAGATAACTTAATGATCTCAAGTCAAAGGAACACTTACATAATCATCATGTGAGCCTTTCCATAGATATAATTAATCTCTCCATATGAAATTCTCATGCGGGTCAGTTCAATGTACATGTCTTATGATAAGCACCAACATATTAGTTCTAAGTATCCCTTATACCTCAACTTATGAGAATAACTACTTTTTTTTTTATAAAAGAAAGAACATAATATGTATTAATCTCTATGAATCTAATAAATATCCAGTATTTAAAAAAGCATCGACTAGGAACATTTTAGGAACAATGCTTTGATTCAATAGGAATCCCATAATTGTAGCAACTTTATAATTTTTTTTTCCAAAATATTTTTATCTCATGAATTTTATCTCTACTCTATATTCATAAATCAAATATTAGATTCATTAATCTAATATTATATGAATAATAAAGATAAATTAAGCCTTTATTAATAATAAATATGTATTTACATGAATATAATAATCTCACATGTATCCAACAAGTTGGCTATTAGACATATTAAACTAACCCTTGTTAAAAGACTCCCTCATATGGATACGGTTCAGCCTTGTGATATGACCCAAGCAAGGTCAGATTTGGATTTTAGTGTAAAATACGCAACAATCCAGGTTTACGACAACAGTCATAATTCTTAATTCAATTGTTGGATCTGGCTACAATTTTACATGAACTCTCCAAACATGTCTTCCTACCTTGGGTTAATATTTGTTGGATTCTTATGGAACTAGAAAATTTTCAAAATAAGCTGCCACATCCTTTTAGAAAAAAGATCCTTGTCAAATAAAAAGTCCATAGGTCAAAAGGAAATAAATAACAAAATTTTGTACAGCTTGTTTTGACCTATATCACAAGTTATTTCTGAACATTGATTCATCTAAAAAATTTACCCCAACATAGACAAATACCTCTAGAATCTTCTGGTAAAGTTTTGCTCAATAGTATAAAATTGAACGGTAGAAAATTTTACGCCAAAATCCGAATCTGACCTTACTTGGGTCGTATCACAAGGCTGAATCGTATCAGGATATGTTAAGAATCAACAAGCATCACTTAAGGATCCATTAGAGGTGTTGATTGAGTTAATTACGAGGTTAAAAGCCAAGAAGATTAAAAAGATATGCAATGGGTTTATTCAAGATTTTTGGGCCAAGTCAAGCTTTCAAAATTTTAAAAACAGATGAAACATTTTTTCGAATTTACCTAGGGTGATGAATCATATTTTTATCATTTAAGCACCTTCATGTAATTCATGTTAAACCTAATGACTTCCCTTTCGACACTGCGATTAAGATAACATGTAACAAAATCAAAGCATAACACTCTCTATATAAGATAACTTAATGATCTCAAGTCAAAGGAACACTTACATAATCATCATGTGAGCCTTTCCATAGATATAATTAATCTCTCCATATGAAATTCTCATGCGGGTCAGTTCAATGTACATGTCTTATGATAAGCACCAACATATTAGTTCTAAGTATCCCTTATACCTCAACTTATGAGAATAACTACTTTTTTTTTTATAAAAGAAAGAACATAATATGTATTAATCTCTATGAATCTAATAAATATCCAGTATTTAAAAAAGCATCGACTAGGAACATTTTAGGAACAATGCTTTGATTCAATAGGAATCCCATAATTGTAGCAACTTTATAATTTTTTTTTCCAAAATATTTTTATCTCATGAATTTTATCTCTACTCTATATTCATAAATCAAATATTAGATTCATTAATCTAATATTATATGAATAATAAAGATAAATTAAGCCTTTATTAATAATAAATATGTATTTACATGAATATAATAATCTCACATGTATCCAACAAGTTGGCTATTAGACATATTAAACTAACCCTTGTTAAAAGACTCCCTCATATGGATACGGTTCAGCCTTGTGATATGACCCAAGCAAGGTCAGATTTGGATTTTAGTGTAAAATACGCAACAATCCAGGTTTACGACAACAGTCATAATTCTTAATTCAATTGTTGGATCTGGCTACAATTTTACATGAACTCTCCAAACATGTCTTCCTACCTTGGGTTAATATTTCAAGTCAATCGGAGTTTAGGAAAGCATGGAAATACAGGTCAATAGAGGCTATATGAATTTTGTTATTTACTTCCTTTTAACTTGTGGACTTTCTATTTGTGGTTAGGATTCTTTTCCTACAAGGATGTGGCAGCTGGTTTTGAGAATTTTCTAGTTGCACAAGGATCTTTAATGAGCTGTAATATAATCTCCAAGTGTGGCAATGATTCATTAATGTTTCAAAATCCTTTTCATATAAAGATTCCTTATTCATCCTAACTACACAAGGAAAGAAGGGCTAGTGGTATTTAATGACAAATTAGTTATTATCATTATTTTCTTTCATGTTTGAGCTTAATCAAAAATTTTTTTTGAGCTAGGATCCAAGGCTTGTTTGAATTATGTTATGAGCTTTTTCAGTTTAGGGTTTTGGGTAAGTTTTTGAGTGGATCTCATATAAGTCCACATAAGGGGTCCATTAGGGTTAATTTTTCAAGAACTATTTAAGCTCATGTAACTTAAATTTAGGCAGCTTGAACGAATATTACTTATGAATTTTTCAGTTTTAACGTGTGAGAGTGATTCTTGCATTCTTTAGTTCTTGAACGAACTGAATCTGACTTATCAAAGATTAATTGGCTTCATGGCGTCATTCTACTCATTCCAATAGTATTGGTGTCTTGGGGTAGGTTTCCATTGTGTCACACTTTTATCAGACCTATTTCAGCTTTCCGGGATTAGATCTCAATCTTGATTGTGGGTTGCATGACCACGTGATCACGAGGTTCGCATCACTGACCAGATTACCCACAAAAAAACATTAGGTCAAACCCATCATCCATAAGAATTTCAATCTGACCGAATGCATTTCTAGGCAAACACCCATCATGAAAAACCCAAGGCTAAACCATATATTGAATTATATCAACAACCAATCTCAAACACATAACTAAATGCTTACTATAAGAAACCCATGGCTGAACCTAAATAATATCAGTATGTCTACCATGTTAAATCATGTTTGCTCTCTTTATAATAGTCATTGATCATTTGAATGAGATTTGAAACCGTTTTGAAATCTCATTTCTCATTGGACAAGAATTTTTCAGTCAATACTATTTTATAATAGATGAAACATTTTTTTAATTCACCTAGCATGATAAATCCTCTATTGTTAACTCAAGTGCCTTCATATAGTTCATGCTACACCTAATGTCTGCCCTTTTATTACCTCAATTAAGATAATATATAATAGAATCAAAACATAATACTCTCTATATAAGATGACTTAATGATTTCACGTTTAAGGATCACTTATAAAACTATCATGTGAGCCTTTCCATAGACATAAGTGATCTCTCCATATGAAATTCTCATGTAGGTCAGTTCAGTGTGCATGTCTTTTGACAAGCATCTACATATTAGTTCTAGGTATCCCTTAAAGCTCAGCTTATGAGAACGATTACTTCCTTTCATAATGGAAAGAACATAATATGTCTTGTATTTAAGAGAGCATCAACCAAAAACTTTTTAGGAACAATGCTTTTATGCAATAGGAATCTCATACTTATAACAACTTTATAATTTTCTTTGCAAAACATTTTTGTCCCATGGACTTTATCTTTACTTTAGATTCATTAATCTAATATTATATGAATAATAAATATGTATTTACATGAATATAATAATGTCATGTGTAACCAACCGATTGGTTATAGGACATATTAAACTAACATATGACACGATGAAAACTTGTCCCAAAGCACTAACACTATTGAAATAAAGTCGAGTAACACCTCAAAGCCACTAAATCTTTGATAGGTCAGATTTAGTTTGTTCAAGAGCCAAAGAGTGCAAGAATCTCTCACACATGTTAAACTCAAAAGTTCAGAAGTATTATTTATCAAAGTTTTGAAATTTAGGCTTTACATATGTTTAAATAGTTCCGAGAAATTAACCCTAATGGATCTACCATTATGCATTGAATTGATCCACTTACAAAAACTGACCCAAAACCTTTACTAGAAAGCCTAAACCCTAATCCAAACAAGCCTTAGATCTTAACTGAAAACCAAAGTATTAATTGAGCTCAAACATAAAAATAATAATGAAAACAACAAGTCTGGACAGTAGCTTGTTGATGCCGCATATAATAGAAATAAAAACAAGATAAAATATTTTAATTCCCTAGCTTAAATAACACTTGGCCAAGATCCACCTTCCTAGATACTCTAGGATTGTTTAACCAACTTTAAAACTCCTTTAGATGCTCGAAAATCTAATCTAAATAGGAATTTAATTATTGAAGTTTTTTTCTTGTGGGACTAGGATTTCCCTTTAGAACATGGAAAAGAATCTTAGAAATTAATTCTTATTGTAGCCACCCATCACTTTCCTTCCTTTACTTTGAGAATCAAATTTTCATTATTAATCATTCCAAGTTCAGGATTCAAATTTGACAGCTCCCTTCGGTTTCCTTGCATGACTAGGAAACTTACTCCTTTGTTGCTAAATATTCTCCTAAAAAATAGGGACACTAATGAATGAATTTCTCTTTCAACTTTAAGAGAATATTTTTCTCATTCTTGTAAGAAAAGGATCCCAACATTTTGATTAGCCCAAGCCAAGTTTGGACCCATTGTGGCCTAAACTCATACTCATTAATATAGCTCAAATTAGACTTGATACAAGCTCCTAATAAGCCTATTTTGCTACTCAAATCAGACCCCTATTGATACGGTTCAGCCTTGTGATACGACCCAAGTAAGGTCAAATTTGAATTTTGGCGTAAAAAGCGTAACAATCTAGGTTTACGGCAACAGTTATAATTCTTAATCCGATCGTTGGATCGAGTTAAATTTTATGTGGACTCTCCAGACATGTTGTCCCACTATGGGTTAAGATTTCAGGTCAATCAAAGTTTGGTAAGGCACCACAATATAGGTCAAAAGGGGCTGTATGAATTTTGTTATTTACGTTCATTTGACTTGTGGACTTCCTATTTGGTTAGGTTTCTTTTCCTACAAGGATGTGACAGCTGGTTATGGGAATTTCCTAGTTCCACAAAGATCTTTAATGAGCTGCAATATAATCTCCAAATGTGGCAAGGATTCATTCATGTTTCAGAATCCTTTTCTTATAAGGATTCCTTATTCATCCTAGCTACAAAAGGAAAGAAGGGCTGGTGGTATTTAATGACAAATTAGTTATTTTTATTATTTTATTTTGTTAGCTACAGCCCAAGACTTGTTTGGGCTTACTTAATACTTTATTTTCAGTTAGGATCCAAGGCTTGTTTGGATTAAGTTATGGGCTTTTCAGTTGAGGGTTTTGGGTCAGTTTTGAGTGGATCTCATATAAGTCCACATAAGGGGTCCATTAGGGTTAATTTTCAAGAACTATTTAAACTCATGTAAGCCAAAATTTTGACAGCTTTGATGATAATTACTTCTAAATTTTTAAGTTTTTAACATGTGAGAGTGATTCTTCAGTTCTTGAACGAACTGAATCTCACTTATCCAAGATTAACTGGCTTCGTGGCATCATTCTACTTAATCCAATAGTGTTAGTGCCTTGGGGCAGGTTTTTATTGTGTCACTCTCCTATCAGACCTATTTTGGCTTTCCGGGATCAGATCTCAATCTTGATTGTGGGTTGGGTGACCACGTGATCATGAGGTTCGCATCACATACGTGAGCACGAGGTTCGCACCACATACGTGAGCACGAGGTTCGCACCACATACATGAGCTGACTTGATTTTGCCAAATAAACCATCAAAGAGATTAAACCGAACCCATCATTATGCACAAACCAAGACTCACTAAAACTATTCCTTGCCAAAAACTCATCATGTCCAAATGGAACACAAGATAAATTCCATGGAAAAACACAATCTTGGCCGAATGGAAGGCCCTTCTTGAGAAATCCATGGTTGAACCATATCATATATATGATATTATAAAATATTCTTAGTTGTGAATGATGGTAAAACTTGCATGAGCAAGTTCACCGGGAGTATAAGAAATTAAGGACAGACCGAGTCATCAATTACTTGCCTTGGTTTTCCATAGTCACGCAAAACGAGTAGAGAAACTTGTATGATCCTGATCAAATTGATGTGATCCGCTAAGGGAGCTACTTAATTTTGATTAAATTAGTTAGAAAACAAGAAATGTTCCTATTAATTATGGAAAATAACACATGTTGCTCAACATGAACCGTGTCTGTAATTAGTGATAACAATACAATGTCTGGTGGTAAATGGAAGATGGGAAGATTTTTGTTTGTTCTTATACTAACATTACAATTTTATTTGGAAATAAAGTTATTGATTTGATCAAAGTCGAAGAATTGATTTTTGGACGATATTTTTTTAGGCGAATGGTTATCTTTAATTGTGGTGGGGACTGAGAAATAGAATGGCAGTTCCTTCAATTTTAAAGAACAAAAGTGATGATTTCATGAATATGGGGTTTCTGGACACAATGTGCAACTTACAAATTGGTTTTGCAAACTTAAAAATCATTATCATATGATTTCACATGCAACTCTAATCCATCTGTTTTTCAACTCACTATGGTATTTTAAAAGCATCACGAACACCGATAATTAACAAAGCCTTATAAAAAACGAATAATAATTTCATCTTTTAATATTAAGTGATAAGAATCGTCGAACACCATGACTAAATATGTCATTAGTCCTTTAAAGGTGCCAAGTGAACTAATTACAAGGGCTACGACAAATAAGCTAAAGGAAGTATTGAATGAGCTTGTTCAACATGTTTAGGCCAAGATGGACTTAGGGGACCAAATGATGCCAATGAAGCTTATTTGATTAATCTAATCTAAGAGCAAAAAGGACCCTATCCATATGCAACATGGGCTTGATGTGTCGACCCTATTGCAGCCTTGTTCGGACAAGATTTCCTAATATTACAAGGATTAAAGTCAACAATTATTCTTCTTTTTGTGTAATGTAAATTTAGCTAGATCAAATCCTTAATGACAAATTTTTTTCCTAAGCTAGGAAGGATTATTTAATGATAATCCTAGTTTAGAAGAAAACTTATAAAGGCATCAACAAAGGAGGAAAGAGTCATTATTTTTATCTAAGTAAAGCAAGGAAACCAAGCTCTACAAGGAAAAAGGTAGACGTGACAACAAGATTTCTAAGAAAGAATTGATTCTCCTAGTGTATTTGGAATTCCTAAAGTTGTCAACTCATTCTAAAGCTACAAAGAAGGATTATTCTGCCAATGAGACTATTTAGGCTAGGAAATAATACTCTTTTATTTTATTTTCTTTGTTATTCATGGAAACATGCTTCAGACCTTTATTTTAATTTTTGTTTTCATGTTTTGGGCTTGATTATCACTATTTGGACTTGTTTAACTAAGGGTTTAGGTCTGATTGTAAATAGGCCTTATACAAGTCCACATCTTCGGTATTCTAGGGTTTAGCTTAGGTTATTACACATATAAAAACACATTTGTAACTTATGTTTTAGTTTCATGTTTTTGCTTAATAATAATTCAGATTGCTGCATCTCTTTTTGTGAGTATGTGAGGGTGAGTTTTCTCTCCTTTGGTTCTTTAACAAACTAAATTGACTAATCAAAGAATAAATATCTTTGTGGCGTCATCCTATTATTCTTGTTCATCGGGTGGGGGTCTCAGATTCCAATAGGGTTGGTACTTAGGTTTACGGTAATCTCTTTGTCACACTTCCAAATTTGATTTCTTGGCTTTTTTAGAGTTGTATTGTTTACGTGTGGGTTACATGACCAAGTGCTCATGAGGCAAACATTATTTGGTACCAGAGCCAGGTTCTATTAATCAAGTTATATCCTATGCGAACCCTAGCAAAATGTTATTTGAATTTGTGAACCCAAGATCTATCTAATTCAAGCTTTGAGATTGAGAATTAAGCACACAATGGATGACCTGTCTCAAAGCACCAAGATTATTTACATGTCCTCATCTAGAACAAGCACAAGAAGCATAAAATCACAATAAAGATTGGTCAATTCTTTGAGGAGTGTAGTTCAATCAAGAACCATGTAAGAGAACTCCTATTTTCTATGCTTCAATATGCCATAACTTTATGTGTACTCAATATGAAAAATAAATCTTACAAAAGAGTGTATATACTCTTGGAAATAAAACCATAAGATAACTTAACGGGCTCACATGACCAAATTTGAAACTAGGCCCTAAATAACCCAAAAACTAACTAAATAACCTGAAAATAATAAAATAATTATTGTGAAATTTCATCATATGGTGCTACAACTAATAGCTAAAAACATACAAAAGAAATATTAGTTCGGATGTAAAATCCCACCATACCGCCACTTCTTTTTGAAAAATAGACTAGGAAATTTTCTTGTCCCAATAATCCTACTTTGCCACCATCTTAGTGTCCATGGTAGAGTAGGATTAGGCTTTCTTTCCCAAATAATTCATAATTTCCTTATTGGATTAGAAAACACAAAATATTTTACAAAACAAGCCCAATAATGCTGAAATTACTCCCTTACCCGAAACCCATAGTCCCCAAGTCCATCTTGAATATAAATCAAATTTATTAAGACCTTTTCTTCTTGGGTTGTTGCTCTTTTATAGTCCATATTGGCCTAAATGTCTTGCAAAAGCCTATTAAAGGCTTTATTGAACTTCTTTGCCCTAAACCTAGTAATTGGGCCTACTAGAACTACTAATTGATACTTTGATGTGGGTTGGATCGCATTAATATCCTTCAGTTAATTTCATTTGTTATTGTATAATTGGATCTTGTTCTGCATCAAACTACTTGTTTCAATCTTCTTACTATAAATAAAAAGTATTATTTCAATTTGTTATTGTATCCTAACATATCAATAGCATAAAAGTAAGGAAAAAAAGTTGTTCAAAAGATTAGTTTCAGATTCTGCTACAAAACACTAAACAAGGAGAGATTGGATAAAATCAACTTGAAATTATCTCAAACTTTATATTCTGGTTATTGGAGTTTTAATCACATTGTATATTAAATTTGGGATCTTTTAGATATTGTTTTCTTTAGCTTCCAAATTCAAGTATTAAAGGGGTTGTTTCATGTCAATTTTGCATCCATATATTAAAATTACTCGAAATTAGCTCAAACTTGATGTTCTACTTAATAGGGCCCTAATCACATTATATATTAATTTTGAGATTATTTAGACATTATTTTCTTTGGGGTTCAGATTCAGGTACAAGCTTATTGTAACGGGTCTCTTTTACGTCAACTTTTAAAACATGTTTCGTTTATGTTGATTTCATATCTATTAGTATACTATCATCATTTTTTGCTTATTTGGGTGTTATTTACATTATTTTCATATATTTTACATATGTTTTTTTTTCATGTCTTCAAGTCATCGTAGTTTTTATATAGATTCGCTTTCTACATGTAAGACTGTAATCGTAGTTTTGTTTTTGCTTGTTTTCATAATTTATTTCTTCTGAAGTCATGTTTACTCATTTCAATTACACTGCTAAGTTGATGCGGATCAGCCCAACACCAAGCGTAATCATGCCAACGACCCATTGGAGGTGCCAATTGGGCCAATCACAAGAGCTAGGGCAAAGAAGCTTAAAGAAGTATTGAATGGGCTTGTTCAGAACATATAGAGCAAAATGGACCTAGAGAGGCTTGGGACATTTAAGGAGCATGAAGGAAAGTCTTTAATTCATCTAGTTCAGGTCCAAGAAGAGCTCAATTCGTGTGGAACAAGGGGTCGATGTGTCCGGCCCAATACCAACCTTGTTATTTTTCCTAATGCTACAAGGATAAAAAAATCAGCAATTTATTCTCCTAATTAAGTAAGGAAGTTGGCCATATCTTATTCCTAAAGAGAGGAGGACTATTTAATGCTTTTTCTAACTTAGGAAGGAAAGTAATTAAATTAGCAACAAAGGAGGAAATTTAATTTCTTATTTGTCCAAATTAAACAAGAAATCCAAGCTAATCAAGGACATCAAGGGGGCAGCAACACAAATTTTTCAAATCAGATTTTTCCTAGTTTATTTAAGACTTCTTAAGGGTGACAAATCTGATTCTAGCATATTTAGCATGATAATTTTTGGATTTTTATTATTTTTATAATTTTCTTCTTAGTTTTTGGGTTATTATTACTTATTTGGGTCAATTGTAAGTGGGCTTCATATAAGTCCACCTAAGGGGGGTCCATTAGGGTTTCTTTAAGTCTAGAGTCAGTATAAATAACGGCATAACCAAACATGTAAGGTTACGCACTTTTCAAATCAATAAACTTCTTTGCTGCACTTATTGTGTGTTGATGGGATAATCTCTCTTCCTTGGTTCTCTAAAGAACTGAAAATGACTTATTGAAGAACAACTGTCTTCGTGGCGTCATCCTTATACTTCTCCTTCGCGAATCAATATCCGTTGAGTGGGGGTCTCCGTTTCCAATAGTGCTGGTGCCTAGGTATAAGTTATCTTTGTGTCACACTCCTATCAAACCTGATTTATTTGGCTTTCCAGGAATTGGTGTCTTTGCGTGTGGGTTGTGTGACCACGTGATCACGAGGTTCGCATCATAAGTGGTTGTTTTTACTGTTGATTTCAGTTTCGTGAGAGCTAAAAGAAGGTTGGACGAGAGGAAAAAAAGCGTAGTGAGCATATTAGAGGTGATAATAAAGCTTGATATTTGAGCAAAACACAAGAGACATAAGGATATTATATCACCACTAATCAATTTTTACAGGTACAAACATGTCAAATCAGAATAACACACTAATCCCTCCTAAAGGTGATGTAGATGCTGACAATTGTCCAAATGGTGCAAGGAGACATAGATAGAATTGAGAAGGTTAAAAAACATAGGGATGACTCTAATTCTAATAATCATGATGTACATGGAGTCCCTTGTTTTTTGCTAGAATAGTTCAAGAGAAAAAGAGTGAATGTGGTGTTAGGAGACATGAGTGACAAACTTGAGAAGGCTGAAAAACATGGGGATGGCTCTAATTCTAATAATCATGATGTATGTGCAATAGGGGCAAAAAGGAGAGTGAACCATAACAATAGAGTTGAAAGGCATGTGGAGGTTGATTTTAGGGAAGACAATGATGACTTTGAGGAGGGAGGTTTTGAGGCTGAGACTTTAGGACATAGGGTAAGTTTTCAACAGCCTAGAAACTGAAGGGATTTTGGGTTTAGATAAAGAGGCCAATTCAACCGGAGGGAGTATTTTCATAACGTAGGGAACCATAATAGTGTGGATGGGGACTTGGACTCTATTAAACTAAAAAGTCCTAATTTCCAAGGTAAAAATGATCTAGAGGCTTATTTGGAGTATGAGAAAAAGGTTGATGCGGATAAGCCGACCAAGCGTAATCATGTCAACCCAACACCAAGCGTAATCATGTCAACGACCTATTGGAGGTGCCAATTTGGTCAATCACAAGAGCTAGGGCAAAGAAGCTTAAAGAAGCATTGAATGGGCTTGTTTAGAACATATGGAGCAAAATGGACCTAGAGGGGCTTGGGACATTTAAGGAGCATGAAGGACAACCTTTAATTCATCTAGTTCAGGTCCAAGAAGAGCCCAATTCGTGTGGAACAAGGGGTTGATGTGTCCGGTCTAATACCAACCTTGTTAGGCTTGTTATTTTTCCTAATGCTACAATGATAAAAAGTCAGCAATTTACTCTTCTAATTAAGTAAGGAAGTTGGCCATATCTTATTTCTAAAGAGGGGAGGACTATTTAATGCTTTTCCTAACTTAGAAAGGAAAGTAATTCAATCAGCAACAAAGGAGGAAATTTGTTTTTTTATTTGTCCAAGTTAAAAATGGAACTCCAAGCTAATCAAGGACATCAAAGGTGGGCAGAACATAAATTTTCCAAATCAGATTTTTCCTAGTTTATTTAGGGCTTCTTAAAGGTGACAAATCTGATTCTAGCATATTTAGAATGATAATTTTCAGATTTTTATTATTTTCTTCTTAGTTTTTAGGGTTATTATTACTTATTTGGATCAATTGTAAGTGAGCTTCATATAAGTCCACCTAAGGGGGTCCATTAGGGTTTCTTTAAGTCTAGAGTCACTATAAATAAAGGGATAACCAAACATGTAAGGTTACACAATTTTCATATCAATACACTTCTTTGCTACACTTATTATGTGTTGGTGGGATAATCTTCCTTGGTTCTCTAAATGACTGAAAATGACTTATCGAATAACAATTGTCTTCGTGGCGTTATCCTTATACTTCTCGTTCGCGAATTAATATTCATTGGGTAGGGGTCTCCGTTTCCAATAGTGCTGGTGCCTAGGCACAAGTTATCTTTGTGTCACACTCCTATCAAACCTGATTTACTTGGCATTTCGGGAATTGATGTCTTTGTGTGTGGGTTGCATGACATGATCATGAGGTTTGCATCAAAGGTTGATTGAATTTTTTTTATTGACATAACTATTCTAAATAGAAAGAGGTAAAGTTGGTGGTCATTGAATTTACAGATTAAACATTGATTTGGTAGGATCAGATTGTGATCAGGAGGAGGAGGAATAAAAAACGACTTGTAAAGACAGTAGATGAATATCATAAGGAGATGGAGATAGCAATGATTCATGGTAAAGTTGTTGAGAATAAAGAAGCCACCATGGATAGATTTCTTAATGTGATGAATAGGGACATTGCTAATGTTGTGGAGTTACAACATTATATGGAGTTGGAGGACATGATATATATAGCAACAAAGGTGGAGAGATATGAAGATAAGAGTTAGTGTAAGATCACATATTAGTTTGACATCTTCTTCATTAGCTTGGAGGCTGAATCTGAATAGAGAGGGGGCTACCCAACCAATATCCTTTGTGCATGCTAATGCTGAACCACCTAAGGCCAAGAAGGAGACGCCTACTGATGGGAAAGGTAAAACCAATTCACAACCTATGTGATACGATATAAGAAAAGTCAGATTCAATTTTTGGCATGACATTTTCTATAATCTAGTTTTATGCTATCAAGCATAACTTTCAACTCGATAATTTGATTGAGCTGATATTTTTACAGGAGTTTATAAACATGTTATTCCATTTTGTGTTAAGATTTTATATCAATTGGAGTTTGGTAAGGGATTATTTTAGAGGGCCAAAGTTACTGGATGAATCTTGTTAAATTTGTCTGTTTGGACCTTCATCTACTATTTGGACTATATCTAGTGATGCGATCCTCGTGGTCATGCGACATAATCAAAATTGAAATCTGAAAGAGATCTGATAGGAGTGTGATAGGAGTGTGATATAATAATAGAAACATGTTTCAAGGCACCATTACTATTGGAATTACATCGAATGATACCATGAAACTAGTTAATATTTGATAAGTCGATTTAGCTCTTTCAAAAACTAAAAAATGCAAGAAACACTCTCACATACAAGCTGAAAATTCAGAATGAAATTATTTAATGACTGTCAAATTTAGGCTTGCAAATAGCTTAAATAATGTGAGAAAATAACCCTAATGGATCTACCTTTATGGAATAAACTGACTCACTTACAAAACTAACCCAAAACATGTACTAATAAGCCCAAAACACTTATCTAAACAAGTATTGGATCTTAGCTGAAAATCAAATATTAATTAAGCCCAAAGCAGCTTTGGGCTTAGCTGAAATAATAAAAATAAAACCCATAAGTTAATTCTCTATGTTGACATGAGAAGAAAAGAAGAAAAGAAATCAATAAAAGTCTAATATAAAGCTTATTTATAGATTACAATGTCGCCCAAAGATTACAATGTCGCCCAATAATTCTAGAAACCAAGGGAGAAGTTGTTGCCCCTATAGCTTCCAAAATAGAAAATGATATTAATTTTAGCCTTGTATCTATTCTTCTTTTGAAAGGAAAAGTTGTTACCTTTATTTTTTCTCTTTGCCGCCTCCATCACTAGAAAAAATAATTAAAGTTGTTGAAATATTCTCTTTGCAAATCTAGGAAACTTTGTCGCCACCTTGTTTCCCTTTTAAACTTGGATTCTTTGTTTTCTTTTGTTGTGTATTCTCCTCGCTTGATGTGGAAATAAATTAAATAAGATATTCTAATACATAAATGGTGTGAACTTCTTAATCATGTGGTCAAACAACCCCTAACGAAGATGATACTTCGCCAAGAAAGCCGAGAATCAAATTTGAGAAGTGTGACATAATGAAAACCTGTCTCAAGGCATCAACATTATTGGAATTGAAATAAATGACGTCACAAGATTAGTTATACCTTGATAAGTCAGATTTGATCTTTGTCCCATCAAAGATAACGTGTTGCATCAAGCAAAACACAAGTTTATTTCATAAATTCACGTCTCTTGCTTTTCAGCATATAAAAAAACTTATATAATGTTTCAACTAACCTTAATGGATCCCATATGTGGGCTGATTTGAGCCCACTTATAAAATTGACCCAAATGAGTAATAATAAACCAAAGACTAAGAAAAAAAATAATAAAAATCTGAAATTAATATCCTAGATATGCTAGAATCAGATTTGTCACCCATAAAAAATCTCAAATAGACTAGGAAATCTGATTTGAATGTGAAATTGATTATGAAGTCTTCTTGTCATATTGTGTTTAGTTTCCTTGTTTTACATGGACAATTAATGCAAGAAAACTCCCTCTTTTATACTTGCCAATTTAGTTTCCTTCCTACACTAGGAGAGTCATTAATTAATCATTTCTAGTTTAGGAAATCAGATCTGGCAGCCCTCTAGCATTCTTTGTTGACTACAAAACTTCTTCCTTTATTGATAAATATTCTCCTAGATAATAGGTAAATTAATTAACGAAATTTTCCTGAATTTTAGGAGAATATTTTGCTGATTTAAGTCCTTGTAGAATTAGGAAATCAATCCCAAACAAATCTGATCTTATCCTAATATCTTAATTAACCTAAGCCAACTTTGAACCCCATGTGGTCCAAACCCATATTCATCAATAGGGACCAAACCAAACCCAAAATACACTTCAAATAAACTTTCTTTGTTGCCAAAAATATCTCATGCATAGCCTGTCCTGATCTAGCCAAATTACCCACCAAAAGAATTGGGTTGAACCCGTTATCCATAAGAAACAAATGCATCCATAGGTAAAGACCCATCATGAAAACCACAAGGTTGAACCATATATTGAATCGTATCAACAACCAATCTCAAACACATAACTGAATGCTTACCATAAGGAACTTAAGTTGAACCTGAACTGTATCAATCAAGAAAATAATTAATGTTCTCACACACAATAGAAAATTCATAATTAGTTTGGAATCCAAAAGGCACATGGAAACAACACAAGAATAAGGTTGGCCAAAACTAGTGCAAAATTGGTAGCCTTGCTGATGAACTCATGGCTCAAATATGGTTAGATTGAGCCTCTCTTACACATGAATTAAATGCACTAAAGCCTCCTTTTGATGCTCCAAGGGATCTTTAATTTCTACCTTGGCCAAAACTTGCAAGACTAGTCCATTTAATGCTTCTTTTAATACCTTCATTTTAGACGTTGTAATTGGTCCATTTGGAACATGTAATGAATCCTTGTTGATGTTCGAGAGTTGATCCACATCATCTACAACTATATAAGGAATTTGGCTAAGATTTCAATTGGGTTAGAAAAGTAGACATTCATACCTTTCCTATGATAAATTATAAGTATGCTAATTCATCCAGATAAGAGAGAATAATGTGTTTAAAATCAGGACTGAAATTTGTCAGGAATGTGCAAAAATTAGAGAACCATTATTTCCTTGTGTATTATGGATTTCGATCAATACATGGATCCTTTAATGCTCTTGGAAGCATATGTGAAAGCTATTGTCTTGCCTATTCTACAAAGATTTTGTGTCAAATAAGGAGACATTTATGGCAGCAACTACTATCCATAGTTTGGAAGGATTCTATATCCAGTAGTTTTTTTGGATAAGGATTCCATATCCATTATTGATAAGGAGGCTTAGAATTCTTTTGTTGTTCTTTTTCCTTATTTTACAGGATTTTTTAATTAAAAAAAGAAGATCATGAGAGGCTATTTAAAGGAATCCATGCTTGAAAGAGAAAACAAAGTGGCACCAACTTCTCTTCCAACAATAAGAAAGTAAGAGGTGGAAAGTTTTCCTTGTTTTCAAGGATAGCAGTAGCGGCAACACGACTCTATATAAAGCCTTGTTTCAGATTTATTTTGTTTTATTTTCTTCTTCTTCTCTCATGGCAGCAAAGATAATTTATTTTCATAGGTTTTTTTATAACTTTTATTTGGGCTATATAATGGGGTCAACATCCTTGCCATTATTTTTAACGGTTAGCTTAGTTCATTCATATTGGGTTTGATTACTTAGCTAAGACCCAAGGCTTGTTTGGGCTTTAATAATTAGTTCTCAACCATGACCCAAGGATTGTTTGGGTCCATACATTTGGGTTTATTAATATAGGTTTTTAGTTAGTTTTGATAAATGAGTCAATTTAGCTTATAAGGGTAGATATATTAGTGTTTTTATTTTTAAAAGTATAAATATTCTTTGTAGGGACAAAATATGAAGACATCATAATACTATTGCTGTTGAATGTATTCAACTTATGTGAGAGAGATTTTTGCATTTTGTGGTTCTCTAACGAACTAAATAAACCTATCACATATTAATTGGCTTTATGGTGTTTTCCTTCTATTTCTCATTCGCAAATTGGTACTTGTAAGGTGGAGTTTCTTATTCCAACAGTGTTGGTGTCTTGAGACAAGTTTTCACTGTGTCACACTCCTATCATACATGTTTCAGGTTTCCAACATTCATTGTCAATCTTGTTATGGGTTATGTGACCATGTATATAATCATAGGGTTTGCATCACTATGTGTAATCATGATATAAAATGTTTCAGGTGTTTGGGGAGTGGATACATTGCTTCTTAAAGTCTAGATAAGAGAACATTGATCATGAAGCATGGCGAGATTGACTCTGAAAGTGACAAATCTGATGTTGATGAAATGTCACCTTTGGAGGATTGTAGTGATGTGGAGATTTCATATCGAGTTAAGAGGGAGGCCTTGGTTATAATGTGTGTTCTAAATGTAAAAGTCAAAGAGGATGATGTAGATCAACTAAGGGAACATCTTTCATATTAGATGCTATATCCAAAACGAGGTATGTAAATATGATAATTAATTGAGATAATTGTGCCAATGTAGTACTACTCTTGTTAAGAAATTGAATTTGAATACTATATAACATCCTGAGCCATATAGATTGTAGTGGTTTAATGAATCGGTGAGGTGAAAGTCACTAAACCAGTGTTGATTTCCTTCGCTATTGGTAGTTATTGTAACGATGTTACGTGTGATGTGGTTCCAAACATGCTAGTCACTTATGTTAGGGTGTCTATGATAGTTTGATAGGAAACCTATTCATGATGAATTTAGAAATATATATACACTATTGTAAAAGATGGTAAAACCATCATTCTTGTACCTTTATCTCCAAAACAAGTGTGTGATGATCAATTAAAGTTGAAAAGAGAATATAAGGTTAGGGAGTGTGAAAATTCATATGAGGATAATAGTGAGAGAAAACCATTAGATTTAACTAATTCTAAATCAATATAAACCAGTTGAGAATGAAGGTAAGACCCTAAGAGTGAAGAAAGTAAGTGTGAATAATGATCATTGTGCCGAAAAACTAAGAAAACAACTAAAATTCCATGCAAGAGAGGGTGAGATCAAATCTACATTTTATACTAACAAGCTGATGATTTTACTTGTGTATAAGGAGGCTTACTTTAATGCTAATGATCTTGATCATATTATTTTTATTGTAGAAGTTTGATGATGTATTTCCTAAAGACATTCCTAGCGGATTACAACCATTAAGGGGAATAGAACATCAGATAAACCTTGTACCCATAGTTGTGATTCCTTTGCCTCTTAATGAAAGTGTTAGTTTGGATGGTAATCATATAGCATGAATGGTGAAAGCACTCTATGAGAGTGTACGACAACAAATAGAAAAAAGAAACCATGTGCATACAACCAAAGCAAATAAATGGCACAAATAAGTTAGAGATTAGGTTTGGGTGCATATGTGCAAAGAGAAGTTTTTAGGTTATAGGAAATCCAAGTTACAACCAATAAGAGATAGGCCATTTTAGATCCTTGGGAGGATCAATGACAATGTTTATATAATTGATTTGTTAGGTGAATATGGTGTTAGTGCTATATTTAATGTTTCTAATCTTACTTTGTTTGATGTAGGTGATGATTCAAGATCGAATCATTTTGAAGAGATAGAGGATGATGAAGATCTAAAATGACTAAACACACCATGACTAAACACACCATTGACCATTTAAAGGTGTCAAGTGGGCCAATTAAAAGGGTTAGGGAAAAGAAGCTTAAGGAAGCATTGAATGAGCTTGTTTATCATGTTTGGGTCAAGATGAACTTAGAGGATCAAGTGGTGCCAATGGAGCTTAAAGAGCAACATTTGATTCATCTAATCCAAGTGCAAGAAGGGCCCGATCCATGTGCAACATGGGCCCGATGTGTTCGACCCTATGACAACCTTGTTTATGCAAGATTTTCTAATATAACAAGGATTAAAAGTCAACAATTATTCTTCTTTTTGTGTAAGGTAAATTCAACCAGATTAGATCCTTAATGGGAGAGGATTCTTAGCATTCAAAAGAAGTTTCCTAATGTACTAAGGAAACTAAGGGGCAACATATTTGTTTTCTAAGCTAGGGAGGATTATTTAATTATTCTTCTTATTTAGGAAGGAAACTAATAAAGTCAGCAACTAAAGAGAAATGAATCATTATTTTTATCGAAGTAAAGTAAGGAAACCAAGCTCTACAAGGAAAAGCTAGAGGCGACAACAAATATTTCCAGGTAAGAATTGATTCTCCTAGTCTATTTAGAATTTTTAAAGTCGACAACTGATCCTAGAGCTACAAGGAATGATTACTTGGCTAATAAGACTATTTAGGTTAGGAAATAAGATTCTTTTATGTTATTTTCTTTGTTATTTGCAGCATCATGCTTTATACCTTTATTTTAATTTTTGTTTTCGTGTTTTGGGCTTGCATAATTAAGGGTTTGGGTGTAATTGTAACAAGTCCTTATACAAGTCCACATCTTTGGTATTATAAGATTTAGCTTAGGTTATTGCACATAAAAACATCTTTGTGACCTACATTTTAGTTTCATGTTTTTTTCTTAACAATAATTTTAGATTGCTGCATCTCTCTTTGTGAGTGTGTGAATGTGAGTTTTCTTTTCTACTTTGGTTCTCTAACAAACCAAATCGACTTATCGAAGAATAATTGTCTTCGTCGCATCATCCTCTACTTCTCGGTTATGAATTGCTATTCGTTGGGTGGGGGTTTCATATTTCAATAGTTTTGGTGATTAGGTTCAAAGTAATCTTTGTGTCACACTTTCAAACTTGATTTCTTGACTTTCTAGGAGTTGTATCGTTTACATGTGGGTTACGTGACCAAGTGTTTACAAGTTTCATGGATTTAGTTTTTTTTTTTTCGACTTTAACCTTAGATTTGTTGGAAATAGAGCTTTGTATGTTTTTATTTTCTTTCTATGAATTTGTCCCAATCTAGTGAACCATGTCACATGTTTAAGTTAACCTCAGTTGACTCGGGTCATTTTGTTTTGCCACCTTATCCAATTAATTTGTTTTTCACATTCAGTTAGTTGGAAATTGGGCTTCATAATTGTTAATTATTTTTTTTATGAGATTATCATGATCTTATAACCAAGGTAGCGAGTTTGGTAGGTTGATACAGGTTGTCTTAATTCATTTTTTTGTTCTTTTTTCATTACATATTTTTTTAATTGGGTTTCATATTTTTTTTATATGGGATTCTCCTAATTTCATGACCTAGGTTGCAATTTTAGTTGGTTAACTTGGGTTGACTCGATTTATTTTTAAATCCTTTTTTAATTGAATATTCTTTTTTTAATTTCACCCTCTAACAACTCAATCTTATTTTTTTTTTAATTTCATCATTCAATATTAGGTTAAGGGATATTTTTTCATAATTTATTTTTTAATTTGCTTTATTTGAAGTTATTCTAGTTTAATGGATTTAGTTTCTTTTTCCTCGATTTCAACATTCAACATTGGATCTGTTAAAAATGGAGCTTCAAAATTTTTCTTATTTACCTTTTATGATTTAATATGTTAGTTCTAGTTGACTTGGGGTTTCTAGGTTTTTTTTTTATTTCATCATTCAACACCGAATTGATGAGGTTTGAGCTTTGTAATTTTTTATTTATTTGATTTCTATAGAGTTGTTCCAATCTAATAACTTAGATCATGAGTTTAATAGGTTACCCTGAGTTTAGTAGTTTCTTTTTCTTTTTAAATTTAATTTTTTTTAATTCCATCATTCAACATTGAATTGATTAAAAATTTACCTTTATAATTTATTTTAATTTGTGTTTTTATAAGGTTATTAGAATCTCATGACTTGCTTGCAAATTTAACAAATTAATCAATGTTGATTCAATGTCTTCTCTATATTTGAAAAAAAAAATATCATTCATTGTCTAGTTATTAATATTTAAAACAATGAAAACAAGGCTTGAACCTTTTTTTACATAAAAAAAAAAATAATTCGATCACAGTGCAATGCGGTGATATTGGTGATCGAAAACAATGAAAGATGACTGAAAACTATCAGATGAATCCAGCTTACCATGAGTCCGTCTATTTGGTGAACTAGGCCTTCTACATGACATGTGCAATATTTCTCGATGATGACCCGAGATTAAGTAATATTTTTTCCATGCAGGATCCCAGCAGCCAGAAAATATCATGCATGGTCAAACATGTCAAAATAGAGAACCAAAGAAGTCTCAAATAGTAGATAATGAGAGTAGATAATGAAATTGACCCTTTAAATCATAATGACCGCCAAAACATAACCAAAAAGAAAAGGAGCCAATTTGCAATTTGCAGCTAGAAACACAATTTGCTGCACATCCCTAAACTTGAGCTAATGCCTAGGGGACAACTTGAAACCAGTTTCAAAATGCCCACAGTTTGAGTTGGCAAAGATGACATTAACGAGAACTAGCTAGATATATACAAGACTTCAAATGTATATAACTGACAAAATAAATAGCTCTTGTTTTCTACCTACAATACTGGATTGCCAGTGCACTTGCTACGCAACCAAATTAAGCGCTTCTCAACTTTGAGAGACAAGAAGATCTCCCTTGCACTAGGTTTCTTGAATAGATCCAGAGCAGCAAAGTAGACTTCTTCCTCAACTCGTTGAATCTCATCTAGTTGCTTAATACAGTCAGCTATACTGTATCTCGCATTAATTTGCCTTATTGCAGCTGTCCTCAGCTTTGATGCAGTTGCCATCTGAAATATACCCGCAGCAATAGCATCTTCAATGCCCTTGCGACCTCTTTTACGATTAGCAGTTGTAGCAGAAGTATCATAGGTAAGCAGTTGATATGTGTCTTGATCATCTGCTACATCATCTGCTTCATCAGATTCTGAAGAGGATGATTCCTCTTCCATAGCGTTCAAAGGAACCTTACTGCAAGCTGAAGGAATCCCTCCCACTTGTCTATGCTTCCCATTGGTCATTGGTTCAGAGAATATCATGCAAAGTTGTTCGTACATAGGGCAGCCACTGCTTCTTATAGTCTCAGCATCAGGGCGTTCCTAATGTGTACATTTCACAGAGTGTTTAAGGCTGACATTCAAAGAACATAAATCAGCCTCCTGCCCCAGGTTTGGAGGAACTCCAACCCCAATAATATGCATCACAGGCTAGTACTGGAACTAGAAGTTGCATTATACATCATTTAATGGCATTATCAAGGAAGTAATCATTGGTAACAGTTTTAGCATAATTAAATAAAAAAGACATATAAATCCAATAAATATATATCTATTGCAGCTGCAAAGTACGGGTTCAAGGAGGCTTCCTCAATCTAAGGCAGGAGAGGTTTTCAATTGCAAAAAGCAACAGAAAGAACATACCTTAATGTATGCAGCCCATGCTTCATCATTGGCACTAATCATCCCTGTAGATTCATCCAAACTGAATTCACTTCGTTCAAGAAGTGAGCTTGCAATAGCATATTGCCTCCTCAAGACTGCATATTTGCTCTTCAACTGCTCCAAGTCCCATCTCAAACTAGTTTTCCGGTAGAATTCAGCACTCATATGCTTCCATGCTTTTTTGCTAAAAGAATTGCTAATTCTGTTCCCTCTTTGAACCTGATCAACCATCATGTCCAAAAATACCTTCGTGACACCATTTGTCCATCTAGCCCGTGGTTGTTGTTCTGGCTGCTGAGGTACTTGTCTCCTTGACCTCATAATTCGACTCACCATCTCCAATTCCATTAAAAAAATTTAACTTAAAAAAAAAACACCTCTGATCATGAAAGGCAACACTTTGCAAGGCTATGCAGAAAACCCAGATCATACATGGAGCAATATTTAAGATTTTTCAAAACACACCCTTTAGAAAAGATATGATATCAAATGCCCATCAGCTTAAACATGAACGTAAGAGGTAAAAAAGTTGAATACTACCAACTATTTTTCCACTCTAAACACATGATTAACTTTTCAGCAAAGCAAGTACTGCCTTGTTTTTACTAGATCATGTTAACAAGTTATCAACAAAACAAATTACCGATGTTCAGTAGTTTACTTCGAAAATATAAATGGACTACATAATCTCCATTATCAAGAAACAATTCCTATGCTTAGTGGTCTCCCCATGTCATCAACAGCGAGGAATTGATCGAAGAATGACAATATTTTAGTGAATATAGTTGAAAAAGGATCACTAAGCTCAAATTTATTCTTAAGTCCCAAGAAATAACCAAAATCAAGTCTGCCAACTGATAACAGTATCCATCAGAAAGTAGAGAAGTAAAATTATCCAAATCAAGAACACTAGGACATGCATCGATCTCATAAACATGAATTTAAAAAATTCACCACTCAACATATCAAAACCAGGTAAAATTGAGCTCATTTTTATGAACCATTGTTAAAAACACAGGAATAAAAAACACCCACCAAATTAAAAGAATTGAGAGATGCAGTTTACCTTAAAAGAATGATCTATCTTTCAGCAAATTTGTTGGGAATTATGCAGAAACACATAGCCTTCGAAATCTCCCAATTCTAAAACACGCTGCTTCGTTCTTGAAGATTTTTTAGACGAGACTGCTGTTAGGCTAGTTTACACTTCAGTGGGCTTTCCTTATTGAGTGATTTGGGCTTTCTATCTGTTGGGGCCCACGGCCTAGGTCCGAGGCCGACGTGCATTACAGCGACAGCAGGACAAAAGGTTATACACTTAAGAATTTGTACTCCATTATTGGCCTCTGTTGGGCACGTGTGGGTCAAATTTTTTTATCTTTAATGCAAAAAATTTTTTTTGGATATGTGCTTTATAATAAAAAAAAATTAATTATAAACTCAAAATATAATACATATTAAATGATATATTTTTTAAATATTAATATGGCAAGACATATTTGATGATATTTTGTTTTTAAATATCGAGATTGTGATATGTTAGATCGCTATGGGTTAACCTATCAAATCTACGAATCGAGTCATGAGAGCATGATAACCCTATAAAAAGCAAATCAAAATAAACTATGAAGGTCAATTCCTAATTAATCCAATGTTAAAAGAAAAAAAATAAGAAAAATATATTCAATTAAAAAAAACTATCCGAGTTTGCCTACCAACCTTGTAACCCGGGTCATGAGATCGGGATAACCTCATGAAAAAAAAATTAAGCTCAATTTCTAACAAACTCAAGGTTGAATGATGAAATCGAAAAAAAAAATTAACAAAAAGAAAAAAAAACAACTCAAGCTAACCTATAAAACCTATGACTTAAGTCATGAGATTGAGATGACTTTATAAAAAGAAAAAAAAATTATGAAGCTCTATTTCCAACAGATCCAATGTTGAAGGTCAAAATCAAGAGAAAAATAATTAAATCTATGAGACCTGGATAACTCTACTTAAATTAAAAAAAAATTATAAAACTCAATTTCCAAACAACCTAATATTAAAAGATAAAATTGAAGAAAAAAACTGACGAGAATCAACTCAACTCCAAGTTTAATCATGCCAAAGATCCATTAGAGATGTCAAGGGTGTCAATTACAAGAACTAGGGTAAAGAAGCTTAAAAAGGTATTGAATGAGTTTGTTCAGAATATATGGAACAAGATGGAGCTAGAGGAGCTTGGGATGCCTAGGAAGCATGAAGGACAACCTCTAATTCATCTAATTCAAGTCCAAGAAGAGCTCAATTCATATGGATCAAAGGGTTGCCAAATCTGATTTCCTAAGTTAGGAAGGATTAATTAATGATTCTACTAGTCTAAGAAGGAAACTAAATTGGCAGGTATAAAAGAGAGAGATTTTCTTCATTAATTGTCCATCCAAAATAAGGAAACCAATCACAAAAAGGCAAGAAGACTTCATAATTAATTTCACATTCAGATCAGATTTCCTACTCTATTTGAGACTTCTTAAGGGTGGAAAATCTAATTCTAGCATATCTAGGATATTAATTTTAGATTTTTATTAATTTTATTATTTTCTTCTTAGTCTTTGGTTTCTTATTACTTATTTGAGTCAATTGTAAGTGGGCCTCGTATAAGTCCACATAAAAGGGTCCATTAAGGTTTATTTTAGTCCATTAGGGCTATTTTTGTTACTATCCAAAATATATCAGTAGCATAAAAAAATGAGAAAATATAAGAGAAAAATTCGTTCAAAAAGAAACTTATTTGATTATGCTAGAGAAAACTAAACAAGAGGAAATTAGATCAATCAACTTGGAAATAGCTCAAATTTAATACTCTGATTATTGGGGTCCTAATCACACCACATATTAATTTTGGGATCAATTAAATGTTGTTTTCTTAGGTTTTTAATCTCAGGTCTGATTCATAATGTTTTTGTGTCAACATATCAAACCTTATTGTAAATTGTTTAAATTTAATATTCTGTCTATTTGGGTTAAAATAGCTCTATATCTCAAATTTTAACTTAATTGGACATCATTTAGCTTAGGTTCCAGATTTAGACTTAACTTGTTATAAACGGGTTTGTTTTTGTGTCAACTTTTGAAACTCGTTTTGTTTCTGTTGTTTTTGTTTTTTGTAGTATATTTAAAATATATCTAAAATATTCAGGTTTTGTTCCATCATATTGCATACTTCGTTCATATTTTTATTTGAGTCTTCAGTTTTGTTCATATTTCGGATAAATTTGCTTGCTACTCACAAAACTATCATCGCAGTTTTGTTTTTTTAAGTTTTTATTACTTCTTAAGTCATATACACCTATTTGGATTGCGCCACTGAGTTGGTTCTATTTGGTGTTGGTTTCAGTTCCGTAAGAGTTGAAAAAAGGTGAGACAAGGGGAAAAGCCTAATTTTGAGTGAAACATGAGCAACGTGAGGATAGTTTTATAATACTAACCAATTTTTATAGGTATTATCATGTCAGATCAAAACAACACACCACCCGCTCCTGAGAGTGAACTTAATTTCCAAATTCAAGCTATAACAAAGATAATGAAGAGGATGAATTTTGTGATGGGGAACGTGTGTGACAAACTTGAGAGGGTGGAGAAATGTGGTAACGAGGTTGGTATAAGTACCCAAGACATGAGGAAGGTTGGGGCTGATCCAAAATTAAACAATGACAGTAGGGCTAAACGGCCAAGGTGGGCTGATTATGAGGATTTTGAGGAGGACATTGATGATATTGGTGTGGTTTTGAGGATGAGACCATAGGCTATAGAGAAGGTTTTTGGTAGCCTAGAAATTGGAGGGATTTTAGGAATAGAACCGAGCACTAATTCAGCCAAAGGGGAAAGTTTTGTAACTTTGGGGGACATGATGATGATTTAGATGATATCAAACTAAAAACACCTAGTTTTCAAGGTAAAAATGATCCCAAGATGTATTTGAAGTGGGAGAAAAAGGTGGATTGGATGCTGTCACGGGGTCATTTTTTGTCCCAAAAAAGACCTCGCGTGGCAGTCTAGTCCCGCCAACTCAGCCTTTCCTTCACCTATTCACTCGTGTTTTGCCTATGACTAGTTTGTCCCACAAACCCAAGAGATCTCTACACTCTTTCAAGGTCACAAGCAAGCGGAATAACACAACTGAATATGAACATAATACACAACACAGCAAATTATAGGAACAAGTCCCAACCTTTTGATTAACTCAATTAAAGGATTACACAAAGTCCATCTTGTGTGTTATGCCCATTACTGCCATAACTATTCGGAGGCAAAGAGGGTGAAAGTGGTAGTCAATAATTCACGGATTACGCACTGATTTGGTGGGATCAGAATGTGATTAGTAGGAAGAGGAGTGGACAAAAGGCCAATAACATCATGAGAGGAGATGAAAGTGTTGACGAGGAGATTATTTGTGCCTAACAACTATTATAGAGATTTGTATATGAAATTCCATGGTTCGAATCAGGGTTATAAGTCTATGAATGAGTATTTCAAGGAGATAGAGATTGTAATAAATAAGGCCAATGTGATTGAGGATATAGAAACTACTATGGCTAGATTTCTTAATAGGTTAAATTAGGGACATTGTGAATGTTGTAGAATTACAATATTATGTGAAGTTAAAGAACATGGTGGACCATAAGACAATGAAGTTGGAGAGGCAAATAAAAAGAAGGTGGCCTCGGTTTCATTGGTTAGGAATTGCCTTGATCAATTTCAGGTTGCTTCAGGTTTATCCCCAAATCTTGATAAGAGTACTATGTTCTTGTGTGGTGTTGAGCCTAATACTAAACTGCAACTTCTTAGTGCTCTCGGTTATAGGGAAGGAAAATTGTCGGTTAAGTATCTTGGTGTTCCTCTTATTACTATAAAGTTATCTTTTTATGATTGTTTAATTCTAGTGGACCGAATCATGGCTAAAGCTAGGAGTTGGTTAAATCGTTGTCTTTCTTATGTAGGTAGACTTCAACTTCTCAACTCCATCCTCTTCTTTATTCAGGTGTATTGGTCTTGTGGATCAAAGGGTTGCCATATCTGATTTTCTAAGCTAGGAATGATTAATTAATGATTCTCCTTGTTTAGGAAGAAAACTAAATTGGTAGGTACAGAGGAGGAAGATTTTCTTCATTAATTGTTCATACAAAATAAAGAAACCAAGCACAACAAGGCAAGAAGACTTCAGAATTAATTCCACATTCAGATCTTAGTCTATTTGAGACTTCTTAGAGGTAGCAAATCTGATTCTAGCATATCTAGGGTATTAATTTTATTATTTTCTTCTTAATCTTTGGTTTATCATTACTTATTTGGGTCAATTATAAGGGGCCCACATATAAATCCACATGAGGGGGGGTTAATTAGGGTTTATTTCAGTCTAGAGTCACTATAAATAAAGTCATAACCAAATGTGTGAGGGGCAACGAAATTGAGATTAATAAAAACTTATTTGTTGCACCTTGTTGTGTGAGTTGGTAAGATATTTTCTCTTCATTGGTTCTTTAAAGAACTAAAAACGACTTATCAAAAAACAACTGACATAGTGAGTCATCCTTATACTTCTCACTCTCAAATCGATATATATATTGTGTGGGGCTTTTCGTTTCCAATAGTGTTGGTGCCTAAATACGAGTTATCTTTGTTTCACACTCCTATCAAACCTGATTTACTTGACTTTCCAGGAATTGGTGTCTTTGCGTGTGGGTTGCTTGACCGTATGTTCAATAGATTCGCATAAAAAACCTAAATAAAAAAAGGATTGATTTGTTAGAGGGTGAAATTGGAAAAAAAATATTCAATTAAAAAATAACCCTAAAAATGAATAGAGTCAACAAGCCAAACGCACGACTCGGGTCATGAGCTCAAGATAACTCCATGAAAAGCAAATAAAAGATATCATGAAGCCTAATAAAAAATATTCAATTAAAAAAGGACCCAAGAAAAATAAACATAGTCAATAAAGTTCAACTTACCAAACCCATGACTCAGGTTATGAGATTAAAATAATCTTATAGAAAGCAAATAAAAAAATATAAAACTCAATTTCCAACTAACTCAATGTTAAAGGGTGAAATAAAAAAAAATTAATTACATAAAGTAGCCCAAAGAAAATACTCGAATCAACTTAGGTCATGAGATCAAGATAAATTCATAGAAAGCAAATCAAAATAATTATGAAGCCCATTTCTAACAGATCTACAATTGAAGGTAGAAATTGAGAACAAAGATTAAATTCATAAGACTAGTACATAATCCAATTAAAAAAAATTACAAAGCATAATTTTCAAAACCATCTAATATTAAAGGATGAATTTGAAGGAAAAAAATTGGATTGTTGAAAGGTTAAATTAAAAAAAAAACATTAAACAAAAAAAGCAAAAAAACACAAAATACTATTACAATAAATAGTGTTTTGTGGATATGGAAATTATGATTTAGTCACATCCTTTAGTATTTTATTGATTAAATTATTACTAGCTAACTTTCTCGTACGAAAGAGCTTCTTTGGAAAAAGAGACGCTACTAGGATAAGATTAAAAGTTGATTTTAAAAGTATAAATAAGCATTGTTAACATGTTTTTTGCATCGTATTAAAATTCAATTGTGAATTAAAAAGTTGATGCTTGAGTTTAATAAAATAAATAAAAAATCACATGAGCTATTTTTTTTAATAAAAACATTTTTTTTAGAAACATTGTTTTTTCAAATAAAAAACTTGAATAAAAATAAAATTATTGAGGCCCAATCTAGTTTTTTGACAAGATGAGGACAGCTAAATGAAAATTCTCTCACCAAATAAGACCCAATGACACCAATATTAAATATTTTGGTTGTTGGAAAATGGATAACTAAAAACTTTATCTTTGCTCCACCATTTCATATATGACTATTTGTCTCTTCTCTCAAGTACAAGGACTATAACATGAGTAGATTAAAGTTTTGGACCAAAAACCAAAAGTTTCAAACTAAAAAGAAAAAAAAACATAAAAGCTAAAATATGTAAAATTGAATTTAATTTTGCACAATCAAGCATCAATCCAATATCATAATTTTTTTTGATACCATGACAACCAAATAGAAGACAGATTGAGACAAATTATTAAGCCCAAATTCCAGCCAACACAACATGCATCGAAAAGAATAGTCATTGAGTAAATGTGTTTTTTGTCTTGATAAAGAAAAAAACCTGATGTATTAAGATATAACTGACCTTATGGCATCAATTTATGAATTTTAATGCCCTTGGTTCTTAGTTACAGGTTAACTCTGAATCAAGATTCTCAAACCTAATTTTCAACTTTCTTAGAGAAGTATTACCTTCATTGAGGGTTGTTTGACAACGTAATTAAGAGGTTCGCATCAATACCTTAAGTACAATCTGATCCCATGTTAAGGCTGTTGAAATTCACAACAAGGAAACCATTAAATAGTCTTAAGATAATTAACCTTAATGGACCCATATTGGGTTGCAAATCATTGGGCTTTTAGCTAACACGGGCCTAATGCGTAAAACACTTAATTTGAGCCATAACGTCAAGTGAACTTAAAAACCTAAACTAAAATATTATGGTTCAAATAATACTTAAAACCATATAAAAACTTAGTAAAATATTTAAAATAATACAAGAAAACAGTTAGCTCCTAAAACCATCCCTAGCTTAATTTAATTTTCTTGTGTAGTCGAGTTTGGCATCCGTAAGAACACTGTGTTTCTGCCAACCGTTTTAGACCTCTTTCCATACTTGGAATATACTACCTTGAATGCTTGACCTTTTCCCTTATTTGGTTGAATTAATTCTCTCAAAAATAAGGAAGAGAGTTGATGAATTCTTTCCTTTTAAAAGCCTTCCACAATCTTCCTTTAAAGTAAGGAAATCCTGCAAGAGAAAAGAAAGAAAACAACAAGGGAAGTTCTTGAAATATGGTCACCTGTTGTTCTTTTTGTAAGGAAAGGAATCCTTACTTGTAATGGACAAATAAATAAGGGAATTTACTATCACATATTGTCGCCCTTCGGTTTCTATGTTAAATATGGAATCCTTGTCCAATATGAAGACACTCTAATCCTTCTCCAATTCAGTATGCTATCATGAACTCGAACTTAGCTAAGATTTTTGACAAATCCTTGTAGGAAAAGGACCCCAACACCCAAATTAATCCTAGCCATTTTTGGGCCTCGTGTAGCCTAAACGCATGTACATCCATAAGGCTCAAATCAGATCTGACCAAAACCAATTCCTTCATAATTAGGTCAAACCCATCAATACTAAAAAACCCAATCTTAGCTGAATGGTTTTCCCCTCAAACCCAAGCTCTCAGCTAAATTCCTATGATGTTAACCCAAGGTCGAATCGTATCAATTGTGCCAAATGAGCTATAAACGTGTGATGAGGATAATTGATCCTTGTAAATGAGGTGTTTCTCAATCCATTAGTAGCGGTATGAGCCTCTGAGGTGGTCGGAGATTCCATGTTTATTTGCTGAAGATGACAACCCGATCAGCCTTTTCTGCTGAAGAAGATGAAAAACAAGGACTAGACAACATGTCACTCATTTTCTTCATTAAATATTTATGACATGTCATTCAGATTAAACCCTAAAAATTAAAGTTTTCTAATGGGATCTTGCAAACTTCAAATTGGCCCATGTTGTTTCAATTATGGCATATACACTCTCAATTGACCTTGAAACTTCTTAAATTTTGCAATTTCATCTTTAATTTCATCCATTTAAGCTTGTAAAAATTAAATATGGTCCTCTAAAATTCTAATATTATCAATTAAACTCAAATTAAGCTTCCAAACTTATTTTTTCACAAATTAAGTCCTTATACTTAATTAATTCTTTTAATTTTAGCTTAAATTAATTTATAAATTTAATTGAACCTTTAACACTTTGATTAAATCAAATCAGTTTATTAAAAATCTAATTAAGTCCTTAGACTTAATTTTTATGCAAAGTTGTCCGATTTTTTTTAAGTTATTTATAAATTTAATTAAACCTTTAACACTTTGATTAAATCAAATCAGTTTATTAAAAATCTAATTAAGTCCTTAGACTTAATTTTTATGCAAAGTTGTCCGATTTTTTTTAAGTTAACCTTGAATTTGCACTGCCTTTCACATTTAGGTCCTTCAATGGTGCAATTGAATCTCTAAAAAAAGTCAAAATCCAATTTGATCCATCCATCACTCATTTATGCATGTAGATCATTTTTCAACCTGTTCTTGCCAACCAAATAGCTTGTCTTCTTGCATTTTTTTATTTACAAAAGATAGTTTACGGGAATCCAAAATTGACTTATGATAGTTATCCTTTATTTATAATACTTACAATAAAAAGTCTCATAAGAGACTTTAGAAAGTAACCTTGTGAAGAAGAAAAGATAAAAAGATGTTAGGATAAAAAACTTCAACGGGGATATGCGGATTTACCTAAACAAAAGTGGTTAATCCTTCTCAAAATGATGAGATATTCAAAGATATCTCCAAGCATGATAAGTTTAACAAAATTTGTCAGAAATGAGGGCTTAAAAAGCGCATATGAAAGGTGATAGTGCCGCAAGCGCTATTCAAATGAGATAGCGGCTAAAAAATGTACTATATGAAAGGTGAGGACTTAAAGAAGCATTAAAAAACTAATACTATCAAAAGCACTATTCAAAGAAGATAAAAGCTAAAAAGTGCATTATCTGAAAGACAAGGGCACAAAACTCAAAATTGATAGTGTCAAAAGCATTATTCAAAGAAGATAGGGGCTAAAAAGCACACTATCTGGAAGGCAAGGTCTCAAAGGTGCACTCAGAAACTAATAGTGTCAAAAGCATTATTCAAATGAGATACGAGCTAAAAATCGCATTATCTGAAAGGCGAGGGCTTAAAGGCCCACTCAGAAGAAAATAATGTTAGAAGCACTATGTAAAAGAGATAGTGCTCAAAGGCGAGGACTCAAATGCACACTTAAAAGGTGATAATTTCAAATATGTTATCTAAAAGTGAGTGGCTTAAAAGCGCACTTGAAAGTTGATAAAATCAAAGATGATGTTTAAAAGCGAGTGTCTTAAAAGCACACTTGATAGTGATAAAATCAAAGATGTTATCTAAAAGCGATGACTTAAAAGCACAGTTGAAAAAGTATGGATCAAAGTTGGGTTCACATAATATCTTATATTTTGAAAATTTGACATATTTAGCTCTTGTATCAACAGGAATTGAACCTCTGATGGATTTCCTTTGCTAAAAAAAGAATTGGAATCCGTCAAAGATTTTTTCCTTAGACTTCATGCAATGATCAAAATGTAATGCTTTGGGGTTAATATGCATGAGTTATTACGTGAGAAACACAAGTCCCTTTTCTTTATGGACTCTGTCTCTTAGAGTTTCAATCTTTGCGGCATGTTTTCATGACTTCTCTGCTTTGGTCTTGATGCAAACCTCGTGATCACGTGATCATACAACCCACACGTAAAGACATCAATTCCTGAAAAGCCAAGTAAATTAAGTTTGATAAAAGTGTGACACAAAGATAACTTGTACCTAGGCACCAACATTACTGGAAATAGAAACCCCTACCAAACGATCATTGATTCACGAACGAGAAGTATAAGGATGACGCCATGAATCCAGTTGTTCTTTGATTCCCAACAGTACAGCCCCTGTTGACTAGTATTGTGGTGTCTTTTTGAACTCCAATTGACCTGAAATTTTAACTCATGGTAAGAAAACATATCTAGAGACTCCACGTACAATTTCAGCCCGATCCAACGCTCAGATTGAGAATTATGACTGTTGTTGTAAAACTGGACAATTACATATTTTACGTTAGAATCCGAATCTGATTGTTTTTTCATTGCCCAGGTCGTATCATTCCCTTTCTCTTCAATATGATTCGTCCTCGAATCACCAACAGGTTTGATGGACAATTCCTTAGCCTTTTGTTTCAGCCGTTGGAGTTCTTTTTTTGCACGCAATTGCCTGTAACATTGTATAAATATAGTAGCCGATAATAATTTAAAATAAACATGTCTTGCCATCCACTTGCATGTATATTTTTGAATGACAACCACTGATGCCCTCTTTCATTTTTTATCCCTTTGGCGCTTAACTGAAACTCTCTAATCTTCACGTTCTTTATTTGTTTTTTTTTATAAACCTTTGCAAGTCGTTTAGCCTCACGCTCTTTATCTAACATCATAAAAGCATTATGAGCATAAATATTTGAAACTCGAAACCTCGGTTTCTCTACCTTACTCACAGTGAATCTCCTTCAATCAGCCTCACTAATCTTTTGCCTCATTGAATCTATATCATCTTCCACCTTCTTTGCCTCCCAATAGTTATCATCAAGTCCTCCAACACTATGTAAAGTTCTCCTTTAGCCGAATTGACCCCTAGTTTTATACCCAAAATCCCTTTGGTTCTCTAGGCTGCCGAAAACCTTCCCGATAGCCTATGGTCTCATCCCCAAAACCACCATCACCAATATCATCAATGTCCTCCTCAAAATCCTCATAATCAACCCACCTTGGTCTTTCAGCCCTGCTGCCACTGTTAGCTTGCGGTTCAGCCCCAACCTTCCTCACGTCTTGGGTATTTGTACCAGCCTTGTTACCAAGTTTATCTGTCACACATGTTCCTCGTCACAAAATTCATCCTCTCCATCATCTGCGTCATGGCTTGCATTTGGAACTTAAGTTATACATCGGGAGGGGGTGGTGTGTTGTTTCGATCTGACATGATGGTACCTGTAAAAATTGGTTAGTGGTAAAAAAAAAATCCTCACATCGCATATGTTTTGCTCAAACACTCAAATATCCTCACAACCCACACCTCTCGTCTTACCTTCTTGCGGTTCTTGCAAAATTGAAACCAACACCAAATAGAACCAACTTAGCAGCGTAATCCAAATATGTATATATGACTCAAAAACAATAAAAAAAAACCACAAACAAGCAAAATAAAACTGCGATGATAGTCTCGTGAGTAGTAAGCGAATCTATTCGAAATATGAACGAAACTGAAGACTAGAATAAAAAGAAAAATGAAATGTGCAAAATGATGAAACAACACCCAAATATGCTAGATATATTGAAAACTATACTGCAAGAAATGAAAACAATAAAAAAAATGCGAATTTCAAAAGTTGATGCAAAACAGACTCGTTTACAATGAGTTATGTTTGAATCTGGAATCTAAAGTAAATGATATCTAATTGAGCTAAAATTTCAGATAAAGTGCGATATCAACCCAAATAGACAGAATATAAGCTTTGAGCAATTTACAATAAGGTTTGATATGCTGAAGCAAAAAACATTATGAATTAAACCTAATTAGACCAGAAATTGAAAACCAAAGTAAATGATAGCCATTTGACTCCATAATTAATATTTGGTGCAATTTGGACCCCATTAATCAGATTATCAAATTTGAACTAATTTCGAGTTGACTGGGTCAAATTTTCCCTTGTCTAGTTTTCTACGGCAGAAACCAATACACGTCTTTTTGAACGATTTTTTTTCTTTTTTTTTCTCTTTTCTCTTTGTTTTTGATAGTACTGATATATTTGAACAGTAACAGAATGAAATAAAAAAAATTTTTTATATGCCGCAAATTCAAGGAGAAGAAGAAATTTGATACTAAAGAATTTTTGCGGAGTCATTAAGAAACGAAAATTTTAGAAGGATATAACCTGATTAATGAAGCCAGGCTCTGATACCAAATGACGCGAACCTCATGATCACGTAGTCACACAATCCACATGAAAAGATACTAATTCCCGGAAAGCTAAGTAAATTAGGTTTGATAGGAGTGTGACACAAAGATAATGTGTACCTACCAACACTATTAGAAATGAAAACCCCCACCTAACGAATATTAATTAGTGAACAAGAAGTATAAGGATGACGCCACGAAACCAGTTGTTCTTTGATAAGTCATTTTTTATTCTTTAGAGAACTAAAGAAGGGAACGTATCCCAGCAACACACACACAAAGTGCGGCAAATAAGAAATTTTATTAATTTGAATTGTCTAATTTACATGTCTGGTTATATCTTTATTTATACTAACTCTATACTTAAATAAACCGTAATGGACCCCCTTAGGTGGACTTATATAAGGCCCACTTACAATTGACCCAAATAAGTAATAATAACCAAAAGACTAAGAAAAAAATAATAAAAATATGAAAATTATTATCCTAAATATGCTACAATCAGATTTTTCACCCTTAAGAAGTTCCAAATAGATTACAAAATCTAATTTAAAGGTAGAATTAATTCCGAAGTTTTCTTTCCTTGTTGTAGCTTGGATGAATAAGGAATCCTTGTAAGAAAAGGATTCTGAAACATTTATGAATCCTTACTACACTTAGAAACTATGTTGCAGCCCATTAAATATCTTTGTAGAACTAGAAAATTCCCAAAACAAGCTGCCACATCCTTTTAGGTGAATAATCCTAGCCATATAGGAAGTCCAGAGGTCAAAAGGAAGTAAATAATAAAATCCATACAGCCTCTGTTGAACAGTATTGTGGCACCTTAGCGAACTCCGATTAACCTGAAAGTTTAACCGAGGGTAAGAAAACAGGTCATGAGACTCCATGTACAATTTCAGCCTGATCCAATTGTCGGATTGAGAATTATGACTATTGTTGTAAAATTAAACAGTTGTATATTTTACGTCATAATTCGAATTTGATTGTTTTTTCATTACCCGGATCGTATCAAATCTACTCAAGCTTCAACTTGTAGATTTGATATATAGGAAAGGTATTCTCATTTGATGAGCTCTGAGGATCTTTATCTATCCCATTATCTGAACACCTTTGTTTCATCGATTGTGACCTTTCAAGGCTCTCCCACTTATCATTGAAATCATATGAGTAGCACTATTATGGTGTCATAACCACCACCCAATATTCACCATACCTTCTCTATAGTAGCTTTTCTAGTTATATCTTGAGTTCTCAAAAAGACATTAGAGGATTTAAATAACTTACTGTTTTTTATCTTCTTAGAAAAAGAGTTATATAGCTACTCCTGTCGGGTTTCTTGAATTGCCACTAGCCTTATCATACTCCCAAGTACTTTATCTTGCTTTGTTTGCTTGGGTTTTCTCAAGGATGATATTGATACGATCCAGACAAGGTCAAATTCGGATTTTGACGTAGAAAGTGCACCTATCCAGTTTTACAACAATAGTCATAATTCTCAATCCGACCATTGGATCGAGCTGAAATTTTAACTCAATTCGACATCATTTACTTTAGGTTCCAGATTCGGACCTAACTCATCGTAAACGAGTTTGTTTTGCGTCAACTTTTGAAATTCGCTTGGTTTCTGTTGTTTTCATTTCTTGCAGTTTATTTTCATCATATCCAACATATCTGAGTGTTTTTTCATTATTTTTCATATTTTGTTTCTGTTTTTTATTCGAGTCTTCAGTTTCGTTCATATTTCGGATAGTCTCGCGAGTAGCAAACGAGTCTTTGAAAAATCTGAATTTGACCTTGTCTGGATCGTATCAGATATTATGCAGAAGATGTTTGATTCTTGCAAAAATCGAATCATAGATTTTATCTTTGAAATTTAAAATCTATTACTAATTGCAAAAACCATTTTGATACAAGTTTAAAACACATTTGTTTCGAAAAATTCAAGCAACTTCCATAGAAAGGGTTTCATAAAGGTTGGATTTTAAATTTTGGTGCAGGTTTTTTCGTTAGTTAAAATTTGAGGTGACCTTTTGTTTTCAAGATTTTTTTGTTAAAGAGCTCGAGTTTCAACTCTAGAGTTTCAGAGAAAAGAAAAATATTTGAGGTATTCATTTTACTTTTATGAATAATAAAGTATAACTATAATCTTTTTCGAAGATCGGAGAGCTTTGCTTACCAACCTGGATTGCTTGCTTTTGATTAGAAACGACTTTATCAATCACACTATATAGGCTTTGACTCTTAGCTTTGTAAGAACAAGATATTTATGGGCTTAAAAGGTGTTTAAGGGCTCTCGGGATTAAGGATCACTAATGCTCTTTCTCAAGCCTTTATTTTCTCTTCATTTTGGTTAATGGGCTCTTAGACTTTGGAATTTATCTTGTAAAATGATTTTGTGATGCCCCCAACTTCGGGCTAGGATTATTTGTGTTTATTTGGTTTTAAGCATCATCATCATTTTTCTTTGCACAACATACTCAGCCTTTTTGAATCTCAAAGTGTCCCTAGCTTTACTTGATCACTTTTGATCTTTCTATTGATCACTAAGAATCATCTTGTGTGGTTTCAAGGTCAAATTGCTTTTATATTTTTTGTACGTACTCCTAGTATAAGGTGTGATCTAAGTCAAGGTTCTTTTGCAAGAAAAATTTTACTAGGATCAATGGAGATTTGCAAAGGACATGCAAATAGTTTCTATCAAATTAAATTATGCATCATTATTCAGCTAACTAGAACTCAACTTTAAAGCTAGTATGAATGATTTTTGGTTCATTTTCAGGTTTCTGCTTGTTTTTCACCTCACTAGGAGATCACTTGAATTCTTAAAACTCATTTGTTAAAAACAAACAACAATTTAACCTTTGAATTTGTACTAAAAACTTTGATTTCCCAAATTTGTTTTATTGAACTTTGTTTTTTTTTTTTTGTAAAAACGATGTTTTTTAAGACTATGAGATCATGCAAAAGGCTATTCGAAGTTTTTCACAGTTTATAAAGAGGAAAATACATATAAGAATTCATAACCAAGCTTTTGATCTTTATTGATTTATCGATACAGTACTTTATGCATAGTACTTCTTTACAACAGTAGAGTGTATAGGCTTAAGTAAATCATCCATTTGGTCAAAATCAAGGCTCTTATGGAAAAGGCATTCTTCACCATATATGGTCTTTTATAGTTTGGCACCTATTTGCTCCGATCTTCTCCTAGGATTGGCAAGATCTTTTTAAATAAAAAGTCTCCTTAATTGAATACACTTGGTTTAACCCTCTTGTTATACGCCTTAGCTATTATGCTCTGGGATAGCTTGTGGTGACAAATTATTGCCAGTCTTTTCTCATTAATTAATGATTTCTCTTATTTCGATGTAGTGGGTATATCCTCTTAGCATTTCCTTTGGGTATGCCCCAATTTCTTTGTGTTTGTGTCTCTAACTTAGTGATGCGGATCAGCCCAACACCAAGCGTAATCATGCCAACGACCCATTGGAGGTGCCAATTGGGCCAATCACAAGAGCTAGGGCAAAGAAGCTTAAAGAAGCATTGAATGGGCTTGTTCAGAACATATGGAGCAAAATGGACCTAGAGGGGCTTGGGACATTTATACAGCCTTTAATTCATCTAGTTCAGGTCCAAGAAGAGCCCAATTCATGTGGAACAAGGGGTTGATGTGTCCGGCCCAATACCAGCCTTGTTAGGCTTGTTTTCCTAATGCTACAAGGATAAAATGTCAGCACTTTATTCTCCTAATTAAGTAAGGAAGTTGGCCATATCTTATTTCTAAAGAGAGGAGGACTATTTAATGCTTTTCCTAACTTAGGAAGGAAAGTAATTAAATCAGCAACAAAGGAGGAAATTTATTTTCTTATTTGTCCAAGTTAAACAAGGAAATCCAAGCTAATCAAGGACATCAAGGGGGCAGCAACACAAATTTTCTAAATCAGATTTCTCCTAGTTTATTTGGGACTTCTTAAGGGTGACAAATCTGATTCTAGCATATTTAGCATGATAATTTTCAGAATTTTATTATTTTTATTATTTTCTTCTTAGTTTTTGGGTTATTATTACTTATTTGGGTCAATTGTAAGTGGGCTTCACATAAGTCCACCTAAGGGGGGTCCATTAGGGTTTTCTTAAGTCTAGAGTCAGTATAAATAAAGGCATAACCAAACATGTAAGGTTACGCAATTTTCAGATCAATAAACTTCTTGCTGCACTTATTGTGTGTTGGTGGGATAATCTCCCTTCCTTGGTTCTCTAAAGAACTGAAAACGACTTATCGAAGAACAATTATCTTCGTGGCGTCATCCTTATACTTCTCGTTCGTGAATCAATATTCGTTGGGTGGGGGTCTCCGTTTCCAATAGTGCTCGTGCCTAGGTAAAAGTTATCTTTGTGTCACACTCCTATCAAACCTGATTTACTTGGCTTTCCGGGAATTGGTGTCTTTGCGTGTGGGTTGCGTGACCACTTGATCACGACGTTCGCATCATTTGGTATTAGAGCTTGGATCCATTAATCAGATTAGATGATGCGAACCTCGTGATCACGTGGTCACGCAACCCACACGCAAAGACACCAATTCCCGGAAAGCCAAGTGAATCAGGTTTGATAGGAGTGTGACACAAAGATAACTTGTACCTAGGCACCAGCATTATTGGAAACAAAAAACCCCCACCCAACGAATATTGATTCGCGAACGAGAAGTATAAGGATGACGCCACGAAGACAGTTGTTCTTCGATAAGTCGTTTTTCAGTTCTTTAGAGAACCATGGAAGGGAGATTAACTCAC
>Ga0325404_1000376_pt1 | contig 43602 bp, 27 predicted proteins | sample PopdelMetagenome_18_FD_205664 | JGI IMG/M metagenome (GOLD analysis project Ga0325404, IMG submission 205664) | Populus deltoides microbial communities from Bellville, Georgia, United States - Xylem-Control-R1 | ecosystem: Host-associated > Plants > Phyllosphere > Stem > Wood/Secondary xylem...
TCCCTCCTCCCTCTCTAACACACACGTGCATCCATACATTAATTAACATGCATATAATTAATTATCTTTGATAGCTTACTTTAGAAGTGTAAGTAATAACAAACAATGTCACTCGTGTGTGGCATTGCGGTTATTATCCTTTTAGATCAGGATTATCATGAATAATATGGGTAGGAAAAAACAAGAAATTCTTATTCTTTATCAATAAAAAAAAATGAAAGTCGACACCTAATATTTTAGTCACTAAAAATCCTAATTGGTTTTAGAATTTGGGTAAGGGTATTGATTGTGTATAAAGAAAATATTAGCACCTCTAGTATACCTAACTTGAGATAAGATGCATTATTTATTTATCTGATATAAATTAAGGTAATGTTGTATTTTCTAATCGTTGGTCTATTTAAGATTGAAAAAAAGTTCTCATCAATAAGGATGTTTTTATCTTATCAAGTTATAATCTAACAATTCTATTGCAAAAACATAAAAATAAATGAAATGTTTTTTTATTTAATATTGAGAATATATCTTATGTATAAATTTATAATTCTATATATTAAAATAAACAAAATAATCTTTTTTTGGTGTTTTTGAAATGTAAGTCAAGTTCAAATAAATAATCATAAACTAATTATGATATCTTTTAACTGATTCTTGTATTTTTTTTCAAACTATAATAAAAAGGTATTTTTTATATAAAAAAATAAAACATGCATGAAAATCATGAGAGATTCTAAAGAACTTGGCGTACACCATTCAAGACCTATATATCCATTTCATAAAATTGCTTCATATCTTCCAGGTTTCATAACAGTGAAGGAGAATATGCTCGATAATTTCTCTATAAAAATCACAAAAAAGATCACCCACAAGATCAATGTTTATTGTCATAACTTATTTTTTGGTCATTCCTCACCTTTTTTTCTTTCCAAAATAAAAATAAAATAATAATAGCAAGAAGACTTGCATTTTGACAAAAGTAAGTTGAGAGGATTTCACATGTAGAAAAAATCAAGCTGCAAGATGGAATCGAGAGTTTAACTGTACCTCACTTTATCTAAAATTGAAGAAACAATACAGATTTAAGGTCAAATTAAATCATTATTGGACGAATCTGCATACAAAATTAAGTTCAAGGAGATAATTATATTTTTAATAAACCAATTTAATTTAATCATGGGCCAAATTAAAGTTTAATCATGTTTAAGAATTAACTTGGGTCCAATTAAAGGATTTAATTATGTGCAATAACTTAATTATACTTTATGTGGGTTCAATTAATTTTATTAGGGACGTAATTGGTGAAAATTAAGTTTAAAAGTCCAATTAGGATTTAATTGAGAAGATTAAAATTTTAGAAGACCAAATTTAATTGGTTTAAATAAGGAGTAAAATCACAAGAAAATCAAAAATTTGGAGTCAATTAAGGGCTAAATTGAAGAAATTCACAGCCAAAGACCATTTAAAAAAAGACACCAAACTCTAGGGACTTAATTGGTTGAAATTAGGGGTGAAATTAAAGAGATTTGAAAGTTTAATGGTCAATTAGAGGCTAAATTAAAGAAATCCAAGACCAAGGACTATTGTGAAAAAGACGCTAAAATTTAGGTCTGATATTGAATTTCGGTAGGGGTAAAACTGCATAAAATTAGAAGTTTAAGGGCAATTGAAGGTGCAATTGAAAGAAATTAAAAGCCAGATGACCAAATTGAACTTTAGCCAAAACCATAAATTAAAACCTTAAAAAGTTCAAAATGATGCTATTTTGAAAAGTAAAAAAAAAAAAGAAGATTAGACAATGTGTTGTTTGGTCACTGTTCCTTTTCTTCAAGATTTTTGCCCGAAAAAATTGCTCAGGTAGCCACTTTTTAGAGGCATTTAATGCATCATTTCTTCATCAAATTTGACAAAACTTACACGCAAATGTTGGTCTGACATCTGACTATACCCTATCGCCCTCGACACTGCCCCAATTTGACCAACCCAACCAGCCTTCAACTGATAAATTTGACAATTCATGATGGTCACTTTAAGCCAACGGTGGGGACCTTTCGAGGCTGAATCAAAAGTCAAGATTTAGCATAATTAAAGAAAAAATATCTCTCTTCCACCTTTATAAATAGGGGTGAATTTCATAGACTGAAAGGGGAGAAATTAGTGTGCAAAGTTGGCAAAAATAATCTCTTCCTTAGTTTTTTTTTTTCTCCTCCACCAACCTCCCTTTCCCCTTCCTTTTCTCCACCTCTGGTGACACCACCACCTCCGACCACCATGCACGACCTTCCCTACACTGCTAAGAACGACTCCAACAACCGTTTGCCTTAAGCCAAACAAGGTTACGCCACCTCTTCCTTTTGTTTGTCACCCTTTTCGATCTGGCCATTGCAGGATTTTTCATGCAACAACCAACTAATTAGCATGGTTGTTGAGTCGGGCCAGCAACCACGCGGGTATGGGCTAGACCAAGCCTAGATGGTTGGGTCAGGTCCAACCTCACACATAAAAAAAATATGTCAGGTCTGTTGGGCCATTTTCGGCCTAACCCAACCCGACTGGGTCTGGTCCAGATGGCTGGGCCAACCCAGCCCATAAAAAAGCGGGAACAGGTCTGTTGGGCCGTTGTTGGCCCAAACTAACCCGGCTGGGTTCGAACCAATCCAATTTATATTTAATAATAATAATAATATATTATATAATTAAAAAATATGAAAAAATTGCAAGAAATTCGAAGGGTTATTTCAAAATATTTGTGATTTTCTTGTATGTTTTTCCAATAATTTTGCATAATATCGAGTTATATATTTACATTGTGAGCTACAAATCTGATATTAAAATACTCGCTTTTATCTGAAATGTTTTTAAAAACTATATATATGAATAAATAGTATTTGCACCATTTTGTGAAAAATGTCCATTACTATCATAAAAGAATTGATGTTCGCATTTGTATAAGCACTGGACTATACATAGGAGGCTTCTTATATTATGGCTTGGATTGATTCTCATATTCCTCAAATCCAACAACATGAAAGAGAAATTATCATTAATTTATGCATTAAATATTTGGATATATTAATTATTCCATGTTTTTTTTTTTAAGTCCAAAAGCAAGAAAAAGGCATAAATCAAAACTACATTTAAAAAGGTTCTAAGTTGTATTTGAAAGTAAGGAAAAATGTGTCAAAAAGTTATCTCAACCTAAAAGTTTAAACTATTAGATAGGGTTCTAAGATAGAATTTATATTATTATCTAAAAGACCGTTTTAAGTGATTGATCTTGAGTTTTGAGTTCAAGAAAGATGGAAGTAGCAAGTAAGTGGTTCTCTCTCATATTACTTTCGATTATAGTTTGTTTATGGAAAGATTAAAGAAGAGATTATGGTTTATAAATATTTGAAGTTTATGTCGTTAAAATTAATTTATGATTATTAGATGTTTAATGATAAGTGATTGATTTTGAGTATGTTGTTAAAAATAAGGATTTGTGAGTTGATTTATTTAAATTGATTTTTAAGGGTTAAGAAATTCATTTCAGCCTTGCTGGAAAATATGGATAGAATGGTCTTGAGATTGAAGATGACAACATTTTATTTTGGTCATTGATATATGAAAATTACAGTTTAGACCCTAAACTTCAGAAAATTTATAAATTGACCCCTAAATGTATTTTAAGGTTCTAGATAGTGTTATTATGAGGTTAAGGATGATGAATCTTAATTTGATAATTGATTTGAAATATTTTCAGTTTGGTCCCTCGATTTTAGGGATTGACATTTTAGTCCCTGAACTTTAAAAAAACTTTATTACAGTTTGGTCCCTAGTTCGTTCAGGACAGAATTGAGGATGGTTTATGGTTGAATTTCAGTATGGTTATGTATTTATAGTTTGGTCCTCTAATTTTGGTAAAATTATGTTTTGGTCCCTGTTTTGGAAAATTATCGTTTTAGTCCCTAAACTTAGGAGACTAAACCTGGTTTTCCTTTATGCATTGGAATCTTTAAATTATGTTGTTTTGGGTTTTTTTTTTATTATATTTTGTATATTTGTTGTAGGTTCTCCTAACGATCCTCAATAGGATTTTCGGGTCTTTCATTTAATATTCGTTTTAGTTCTATATTTTCTGGGTGAGTGAGATAATATTTAATATGTATTTAATATAAATAAATATGTATGTTGATTATATGATGAGTACGACTAGTTAATGTCATGAATATTTATATATGTTGCTTTATTTTCCAAGTACTCATTTATTTTTGAATTTACACTCGTATTTTGTCGAGCTAAATTCTATTCAATATGATATACATTTCCTTGATGATTATGTGAATATCTATTATGTCTTGATATAGGACTTGTCAGTAACTCTATGTTAACGGAGAGTAGTTAGCCTATGTGCACATAATATTCTGTATACCTAGCTAGTGAAAAAGGTATCAACCTGTGGCGACTGATCCTCCCACAATTCATCTGATCACCCACATGTATTCTACTATTTTATGATAATATGTTTAGTATGTATATGTATATGTATATATATATCAAGATAAATCGACTTGCAAACTATTAATATCTAAAATGTATATTAAATGTTATTCTCTTACTGAGTTGGTTGAACTCATCCCTCATTCTTAATATTATTTCAGGTTTTTAGTTTCTGTTAGCAGATGAACCTTGTTGAGTGTTTATGCTTCTTTAGTTTGGTCGGTATGCCTTGTTTGTTTTGCGAGGCTTTCCTTTTAGTTTTGATTCGATCTCTTAGACGCTCCACTGTCATCCTGTTTTAATTAAGTTTGGATTTTTGACAATGTAATGAGTATTATGGATTATTGTTTTTGTTTTAATTACTGATGAGAAATTTTGAACTATCATTTTGTTTTATTAGTTTTGAATAATATAATATTTCTGAAGATTATGAAATGCTGCATTTTTTTTAAATAATTTGTTCTTTTGATATGTTCGTTTTGAGGTTTAGCGTAGGTAAGATGTCCTTTCAACACTGCTCCTGCATTACCGGTCATGCACCCAGGATTCGAGTCATGACACCTTTGAACTTGAAACTTGCACTTGCTCACTACTACTTTGTACTTAATTTAACCAAATATTATGGGGGTGGTGAAACTCGAATTTAGGACTATTTAGTCAATAAGGCTCTGATATCATATCAAAGAATCATCTCAACCGAATAACTTAAGCTTTTAAGTGAGGTTACAAGATATGATTTATATTATTCTCTAACAAATTCATTGTTGCATCCACCATAAATGCATTTTTATTGGCACTATGGATTCACACAATGACTTTTTTTGTTTTTTTTCATGTAATTATTTTTATTTGATCTTTCCATATTGATTTGTTTCAGGATTGATCTTGATTTTTTTTTTCTCTTATCTCATTATGGTCATCTCATGTAGTCATCAAAATATCTTGTTATTGGGTTTGCACTTAGTCTTGCAAAGAATTGTTTGGATTTTTTGTTTTCCAAGAGATTAAAACTAGAGGAACTTCAATTGACAAGTAGGAGGAAAAAAAAGCAGGCAACCCTTAAAGGAAGAATAGAAAATTCAGTTTTGAAATCCAATGAGAAAAAAGAGAGAAAAAAAAAAGAAAAAAAAGAGAGAGAGAAGAAAATTGGTCATCGGTGCCACATTGTGGTGAGGTAAACACCACACGCTGTCTTAGAAGGAAGAACCCACCAAAATGATTCCAATGACACTCAGAAAGCTTGCTTTTGGAGGTCAAAGGAGGCCACATGCGCCACCTAAATTTGGAAACTCTCCACACACGCAGGTGCTAGACTTTCTCTTACTCTCTTTATTCAATTTAGTCTTTGATTTTATAATAAATCTTCAATAGAGCCCTAGATATCATCCCACTTGAGCCCAAGCTCTCTCCTTTTAATTTAGCCCTCGAAACTCCAAGAACTCTTCAATTTAGTATCAGATCTCATCCGACCCATGTCCAAAGAAGGCCCAACTATGGAGAATAAATTAAGGGAAAAGAAAAGGATAGCTACCTAATAAAGAGTTCCCCACAGGATGCTTATTTTTTTCCTTCCAAAGAAACATTGCTTATATATATATATATATTAAAATAGAGGTGGGACATAATCATTTTATATTTTTTTTATATCAAATTGAATTTTGACCGGATTAACATGATATATTATAATTTACATGAAATATTTTTTATATATATAAAAAACTCACAAATAACATCTCAAATGCATACCCACGTCGAATTACAGGCAGCAAAACTAGTGAATCACTACACATTCAAGTGAAATCACGCTACTGATCTTTTTTTTCTTATTCTTTTTTTTTTTTTTTTAAGAAATACGTTTCACATACTATTTTGATGGCCCCTTCCCTCTTAAAAGGCTAGCCTAGTTTGAGCCCATGGGGCTTTAGTTTTGTTTGTGGGCAGGTATAGGATGGTAAAAGGCCAGTTTGTTAACCTTTTTCGCAATCATTAGCGACATGTCGTTTAGTTCCCCTTCCTCAAATAAACTCCATACCCTTTTGCAAGTAAAAAAAATCCCTGCTGTCATGTCGTTTAGTTCCCCTTCCTCAAATAAACTCCATACCCTTCTGCTGCAAGTAAAAAAAAATCCCTGCTGCCATGTCGTTTAGTTCCCCTTCCTCAAATAAACTCCATACCCTTCTGCAAGTAAAAAAAAAATCCCTGCTGCTAGTTCTACCTATCAAGTTCTGGTTCAAACGATTACTACATGAATTCATAACATCATAACTTATATCAGTAACTTATTCCCAAATCAAATTTAATAATTTAGAATAAAAACAATACAAATTCATCCATCTCTATGGCATAATAAAAGCTTAGCAAATTTGAAATGATATTTTTCTTGTTTAAATAGTCAAATGTAGATATTTGCAAGCAGCATAAGGTTTCAGCAGCGTGTGCCAAGCTTTCAAGCATTCTGTTGGGTGCAAGGTAGCATGAAATATAGAATAAAAAACCATCATAAATCCCAGTAAATCAATGAAAGGTGGGCAAATAGTTTATTAGTACGCAATATAATCAGAAAAGGATCGATCTCACACAAAAACAAAGAAAATTTTCTACTTTCGCCCTCTTTCTAAAGCCTGTTTTCCCATTTACCTCCAGTCACCCCCTCGTAACTGATTCAAGAAGTTTAAGATTTTTTTTTAAAGAACTGAAGAAATTAACTAAACAAAAGCGAAACATTTCTATGGTCGTTTAGCCAAGCCACAGAACAATGTATTTGGAGGGGGATCAGTCTCTGTGAATAGGCTGCGTTCGTTGTTCCAAACCCTGACGTACAACTGTTGGCCTAGATATCGCCGCGGCCAGATTGCTGACCTCAAGTTCCACATACCCTTGTTGTCCAACGACACATATATTGCGGTCCAAGCAGTGGGATATACCTGCCAACATTAACGTGTTCAAGTTAGTTTATTTAAGATATTGAATAATTAACATCATCTATGCAGTTTTCTCTAAAATATTGATCATCTATACAGGGCTAGTAATCAGACGGGAGGAAAGTGGACATTTCATTGTGTATGTGTATGTTTTTTTCCTTGAAACAATTGTAGATGTTCTTTTCAATCACCTGAACAGTGTGTCTAGAGACAGCATCAAGTAAATTGTAGCGTTTCCTCATGCTGGGGTTCCACACATTATCGCCGTATCTGCAAATTTTAGAAATTAATCAGTGTATTTTGTATCAGCAAACTTTGATTTCGTTGGATATAAGGGCTTAGAATTGAAATGTTACGTTAGATTGATGTGGGGGCTTGGACTTGTAAACAAGTGTAACAAATTTATACGTAAAATTTAGTAAAAGTACGCTGATAAAAATGCTTACCCAACAACGTAGAAACTGGTTCCGGATAGATGCCAGGACTGGATCGTGTTCTCGTTGTTTTGGAAGACAATTTCCACAAAGTCATGAAGTTCAGTTCCAACCACGGATGTGCCGAGAACTGCAGGGGTATTGACAGGTGTAGTCTTCATCGTATTCAAGGAAAAGACACCGGGGATGTTATACCAGTCAGCAAGTTGCAATGGGGTGGAAGGATCGACATAAGATATCCCGTTAACAGCATAACGCAGCTTGCCATTTATCTTCTCTGCTGTATTGGCAAAAACAAACCTCTTCACAACGTTTATAGTCCCATAATGGAATGACCCTTGAGGATTTGGCCTGGCTGCATTTGCTGTCAAATTCAACCTGTCCACATATGAATTTGGCAATAGTTAGCTACTAGACACATATTTGACTGACTAAAAAGTATGGTAGTAAGAGAGAAACTTGAAGAAGATAACCTGATGGTCCTGGCTTGCTTCATAGACCAGTGAACATGATAAGTTGGGCCAATAGGCAATGGCAGAGAGGGTGGGGTGTTAGAGCCCGCATAGCGAAGAAGGGCAGTGGTAGTGAGAATAGGTTTAGTGAAACGAGAAGAGGCAACTATGAAATAGTCCTTGACTGCACTATTTAATTTAACCAAAACTGTTACTGATTGACCAACGTGAACATCAAGCGAGTCGTACACCTCTTGCATAGTATGGGATCCTTCAACTTCAACAAGAGTCAGTGTGTGGCCCTGAATTCTGAAGTTGATTGAAGTTGAAATCCCCACATTTGAAATCCTGAACTTGTAAGTTTGCCCTGAAAAAAGCATGGCCAAGTTTCACTTCCATGTTCCATATCTTAATAACATCTTAAAAAGAAATTGAAGAGATATTCTATTATATGATGGTTACCTTTTTCACCAGTGAAGCTTGCACCTTTAGAAAGCCCATTTATAAGAAGAGCATCAGGAACAGGAAGAGCTTTGCCCTGGTCCAAGTTTTGCTTCAATGCCTGCAAAGATGGATGCTCCCTAATTAACCTTGATAAACATTGTTGGAAACCAAAGAGGGTAAAAGGGATTGTTAAGAAATATATCGGAGGCATTTCAGTAACAAACCTGATGTCCTGCCTTGTACCAATCACTAATGAGAAGGGTAAATTCTGCAACAGGAATAGGGTATGGAATTGATATCACAGACCGTGAAGCAATATTGAAACCTCCGAATCCTCCAGCAGCTCTATGCATTGCAGTTGTAGGGAAGTAGTTATAAGTTCCAATCTGATCTTTTGCTTGGAATTTGTAGGTCCAGTTGGAGCCTGGAGGGATTGGACAATTGGTCCCTAGCACTCCATCTTGCCATATAGTCCTTCTTTGCTTGATTCCATTCCTGATTTCACAGGGGAAATTTTTTGCTTTTTATTACTCATATTTATAATGTGTTCTAGCAAATAGAAACTGGGACTTGGAATCTATTGTAAGGAAAGGCCATGAGTTAGAATTAGCAGGACCTCCTTGTGCCACCAAACAAATAATGGTATAAGAATGAATTGAATACTAACCATGTTATGAGGAAAGGTTCATTCAACTTATTAATAACATTTACAATTATGTTGTCGTTAGTCACACATTCAATATTTGGGCCAGGAAATTGTCCATTGATAAGAATAACCTGCAAATTTGACAGAGAACAAGAGAGGAACAGATTCAATTGAGTGTGCAGGAAGTGTGAAGATGTAAAACAGTATCACTATCTTTTACTGAAAATCAATAATATATCACTTGAAAGTAGGAAAATGTAAAGGGTTAACAGCATACCGTCTGAGGTATATCAAGAACAGTGCGTGTTCCATATGTTACTGTCCATGTGTAATATCTATAGGGATCTTCTGCTTGCACCCATGTATCACTCAGGAAAGCCAGTATTCCAACACAAAAATACAGGATGCTGGCCTGCCTCATCTTAACGTAAAAATATTTCTTTCAGTTTCCAGATATCTGCCCAAAAACATAAACAAACCATTTAGATTCAGTGACGAAGGATGCCATCTATAGTTCACCTCATTGGCTATAGAACAATATTGCTGAATGACTGCCCAAGATTTGGCACACTTAACAAAGGAATAGAATAGAATAGAAGAGCATAGAACTACTTGTATACCTAAGAATTGCAAAATGATCCTCAAAGAATGAAGAAAGAGATAGAAAATTTTTAGCACAGTACTCAGGACTCAAAATGTGGAGTCCATATATAAGGGAAGAATCATGCATGAATCAAGATTCTGAAGGTGCCAACATGGAGGGACACGAAAATCCAGAAAATGGAAAGCTCTTTTGCGGCGCACTTCATGCTCAACTTTCATACTCTTACACAACTCATTCTGAACTCAGAAATATTTAGATATTGATAAATCACCAGTTGCCATTTTGACTTCAGATTTCTTGACATAAACTAACCTTCTATTCATCCATTTTATTCCCCAATAATATTTAGAGCTTGACTTCGGATATTGTCAAATAGGTTAAGCAATTGAAGATATATAGCCATATTGGACCGACGTAAATCACTAACATATGCATTGATATTTTCTTTGGTCATTAGTTAGAGAGTTAGAAGATTAATATTAGAAGGATTATTTATCACCATAAGGATTGAATTCATCACCGTTATAAAGTTAAGGAGCTGATTATATTACAGTCTATTTTTATACGGGGCATTTTTTTTAATCTCAACTCCCCTGGGAAGAAAAACAAAGTAGAAATGTAAATAGATCATTGACACTTAAATCAAAACCCTATTGGTATTAATCTTGAAAGGTGTAGCTCAACTGATTAGATTTTAAATTTGTTTTTTAGAGGTTACCAGTGCATGTTACACAAACCTAAAGGTCACTAGATGTTTACATGGTCATTAACTTCAGGGCCCGTGAAATTAATCGAGATACATGCAAGTTGATCCAGACATCCACATTAATATAAAAAAAACCTATTGGTATTATGTATTTCTGAGTAAAAAATAATTTAAAAAACAACTATTATCATACTTCTAAATACCCTCTTAATAGTTAATATCTTATTTCATTACAATTTTTTCAAGGAGAAGTATTCATTCAATTTTTCTTTCTAAACAAGCAAGCAGAACTAGGTGATTCATGGAGAACCATAGAACAAGAATCGTCGGTGGCGAGAAGGGGGGAAGATGTAAAGAAGCGAGGGCAGCGCAGCGGAGAACGGATCAACATTAATTGCAATTTAATTGTGAAGCAAGCTCTGATTTGTAATAGTAAAATATTAGAGCAGCTCAAGAAAACGCGTGGAAGAAAGAAATTCTTTTAAAATAATTTCACATGACAGAGGAAGCAGGAATTGAAGACAAAGGAAAGGGATGCTGGATCGGGTCGGGTCTGTCCTCTTTTCATTTTTAAGGTTACGAGGAGTTATTTCAATCTCTCTATTCTCCTTTTCTTATGAATAAATAAATGTTTTTGAACAAAATTAAAGAGCCGATTAGATCGTTTTGCTAGTTAAATCTAGGTTTTTATTTTTATTAGTGTTACCTCGAGCATAAAAGATGCACTTGGTTTTTATACTTTAATTTTTACAATTAGAAAAAAATAAGAAATAAAAAAAAATAAAGGAGGAAGTCATGATTTTTTTTTTCGTTTGTTTTCTACTCTTTTTTTTTTTCGGGTTTGATCCAATTTTAGTGTCTAGAATACATGGATGATATACATCTCACGTACTTTAGTACAAATTGAATAAAAACTTAAGTTTGACTAACAAAAATATTTAAATAGCTCTTCAATTTTATTAAGAAACTCTGAGCACCGAATAATTTATTTAGTGGCTAATTCTATTTTAACCATTAATTTAAAAAAAAATTAACACCTTGAAGTATTCTAAACATAAATCTTAATTATTTTTTTTAATTTTTTTTATAGGCTTTTGGGTCTGGCGGTCATGCTAGATCCAAGCGTCTGGGTCTGCCAACCCGCGCCCAGGTCTGACATCACCCATAGTTACTAGGCCCAAGGCGCTTGGGTTGGCAACCCATGTTAGATCCAAGTAAAAAAAAAAAAACAAAGAGACCACAATAGTTGTCAGGATAGAGAAATGAAAGAAAAAACTCAAACAATCGATCACCAGCGACAATCCAACCGCGATGTCTACATACGACGCTCTATGTGCAAGAGGGCATGGCCGCAGATCTAGTGATACAACGGATGGATAGATTTGGCCACCGGAAAGTGTCTCAAGCACCTCTTTAATGGTGCGGATGCCGCCGCCCACTCGCTGGGGCGTGTGGAACACGCTACAACAGATTTTTGATTAAAAAATATAAAATACAATGTGAAAATACTAAGACGCCCCCATGATCCTCTTAATTATACAAAATACCCATGTAAAAATACTAAAATACCTCCAAAGGTAAAGCTTTTTTTTTGCCTTTCATGTGAATAAAATCGTTATTTACTTGTACTTGGAAATTGAGAAAACCTGATTGTCTTTGTGGAAGAAAATCAAAGAAATGTTTATCCACTCGTGAAAAGATGAGAAATTAAATGTGAAACTATTATTACAATTCACAATGAAATGTCTCTTGATCTACAGTGATTTCTCTACATCATTTAACTTTTGTTATAATTGAATAAAGACTTAATGAAATTTAACTAACAAAAATATTTAAATAGCTCTTCAATTTTATTAAGAAACTCTGAGCACAGAATAATTTATTTAGTGGCTAATTCTATTTTAACCAATAATTTTAAAAAAAATTAACACCTTTTACCCATAGTTTAATAAAGTTATAACTTCTATTAGACTTTTACTGCAGGAATGGCTTCCCGTCAACAGTTTTAAGACTTTTTTTTGTGCTAAATTAATATTTTTTGTCAATCAAAATTAAAGTATAAATAGATATATTTGAAGGGATTTTTAAAATTCTTACATGTCTACTAAGATCTAAAATATTTTCGCAAGTAGAACTAATTAAGTAAAAGGTATGTTTAAGAGTACGGTAGAGATTACGTTTCAGAATGATTTTCGCTTGAAATTGCATTAAAATAATTTTTTTATTTTTAAAATTTATTTTTTATATATACATCAAAACACTCCAAAAACACAAAAAAAAAAAATTAACACAAAAAAAAAATTAATTTTTTTTAAAAACACGGTTCAACCACACTTTCAAACACGCCTTAAAATCCACCTTCCTAAAAACAATTCTATAATGAGATTCAAGCATTATGTTTCGAATTGAATGAGTTTCTCCTTGACAGGAGCAAATAAATCCAACATATATTTCGAAAAATGTACACTTGACATAGCTGGTTTAGCTATGCAGCATATTGTATTAAGTGACTTGTGATTAAAGTCCACCTATTATAAATTAATATTCAATAGAGGGGCCTTAATTGATTAAAGGGAAAAAGGAGGAGCATTTAGCAACAAAAATATTTTCCATTGGCATTAGGGCCTTAATAGCTGGTTTCTTGAAAGTTTAATATTTTTTTTAAAATGTTTTTAAATTATAATAGGTTGTGAAATGATTTTTTAGATTAAAAAAACCAATGTTTGAATTTTCAACTATCAGGAATCTACAATATATATATATATTGGCTATTCTAATTTTTATTTTTAAAAATGTCATCCACCCTAATACAAAGAAAAAGAATTTTAACACTTACTATGTAAGGCCAGGCTCGCTAAGTCATCCGGACCCAACCACTAGGTTAGTTTATTCCTTATAATTTGTCCTTTTCTTTACCTTCAATATAAATAAATATAACTCTATATGGATTACTTAAAATGAATTATGCTTATCCGAGTGATCTTCAATTTTAATTTATATTCATTATGATATGTTATATGAAAAAATCCTGAAAGTTATTTAATTTTTATTTTTATTTAAAACATATTTTTGAAAAGAACTCGGATCATTTTTCGAATAACAAACAGCAGCTGCTATTTTTCACTCAACCCTTTCATTAGATTTATTTTATTTGTATTTTTTTATATTTTATTTTATTTTTTCTTGTGAGTATGAGTTCAGAAAAACAAAACTATTAAACTTATCCGAATTATAGCCCATGTATCAAATTTGATGTATTGTTCTAAAACATCATCTTCACATAGTTTTAAAAATAATTCAAAACAACAATATCTTAAAAAAAATGATTTAATAGGATTTTGACTAGTTCAACTATGTAATATTATGAATTTACTCCCAATTTCTATTATAAAAGAATTAGATTATAACCATTTTAACCATACTCATAGAAAAGTATGGGCAATTAAGCTAATTAACAAAAACTAAAGGGTGCGTGGAAATCATTGTTCACCTATATCTATTGTACTGTGAATTACAATAATAATCCATAATGTTTTATTTTTTAAAAATATATATTTTTTTATTTTATCTTTTAATATTTGAGTGGTTGGGAATTTGACTTTGTAACTTATTTCTTTTTATTTTATCTTTTTATAAGATTAGCATGATTTGCGAGTTTGTTAGGGCAACTAGGTTGCCCTTGTTTATGGGTTTGGTGAGATGTCTTTTTATTTTTATTTTTTATTGAACTTGATTTTTTATGGTCTATGGATTACAGCATTTTGCTTCTTTTCTTTCCTTTATTTTATTATTGAATTTTTCTTATGATTTTTTTAAAAATTTATTTTTGTTGATTTTATTTTTTAATATTAAGGTGGTTGAGAATTTGGCTTCATAATTTGTTTCTTTTTATTTTGTTTTTCTATAGAGTTAGCGTTTATACCAAGGTAATCCAAGTTGCCCCGGTTTATGGGTTTCGCGAGCTGTCTTCTTTTTTTATTATTGTTTATTTTTTTCTCATATATTTTTTTTAAAATTATTTTAGAGAAAAATCATGTTAATAAACTTTATAAAGTTAATAGATCTGTTCAAAGGTTTGGCTGGTTGACCTAGTTCATGAGTTTGACGAGTTTCACTTTTTTTTAGTTAATTTTTTATTTCATCCATAGATATTGGATTAATTGAGAATTTAGTTTCATAATTGATTTCATTTCGCTTTCTATGAGGTTATCACGATCTCAAAAAAGCATCTTAGTATTGGGTTTGTGTTTGATTTTGTGATTGTCTATTTTTTTATCATATAGTTAAATAAAAAATAGTTCTAAAAAAACAAATTATAGTCCTAATGGAGTCCATATTTCAATTTACAGGTTTAGTGTGCTAGCCCGAGTTACTCGATTCACAGGTATGACAAATTTAGCCACTGAACGAATATGCTTTTTTTGTTTTTGTTTTTGGTCCTTTAATTGTTTTAATTTTTTTTTCTTATTTCATCCTTCAATATTAAATTGATTGAGAAATAGATTGCATGATTTATTTGTATTTTTTCTATAGGGTTATCACAATCTCAAATAAGTGTCTATTTTTAGGTTAGTACTTAATTTTGTGAGCATCTATTTTTATCATATAATAAAAAAAATAGTTTATAATTTTTTTATTAAACCCAATAAAGTCCATAACCCGAATCACGAGGGGACCGGGGTCAATCCAATCTGTCATTGTCTCAATATTTAAAAACAAATGGTCATCTTAAAGTTTTTTAAAAGCTAAGTCTTGTTTTTACAAATCATTAAGATTGTATTTGAACCCTTAGAATCAATCGATTTAAGTTGAACTAGCTCCCACAGAGTTTAACTGGAAATTTGAGTTAGATTAAGAGTCAAGTCGGTAGATTTTAAAACTAACCCGTTTGATTAGGTTTAATAACACTATTAAAAAATTCTTCATACTTTTAATATTTATTTTACATTTAAAAAAAATTTAGTCTGACTCGCGAAATAACAGACACCACTAAAATAGTTATTATCTAAAGCGTTTGAAATACAAGAATAATAGAACTAGCAAAGATAGGATAAATGATTAAACTTTAAAGAAAAAATTATTTGGGGGCCCGAGAACCTGGGCCTTTTTATGGCTGGTCTCAGGATCAAGTCCCAGCCCACTTATCGAGGCCAGGCCTTGTAAAAAGGACTAGGGCTAACTTAGGCAACGTAAGAAACCGGCCCAGCCCATGAACAGATCTATCTACGAGTTACAGCTAGGATTAGAAAACACATTGTAGTAAAGGGATAAAGGGAACTTAATCAGGGGACTTTCGTGGACTTCTGTAAAATAATCAAATCAATTCAAACTATGATCATATAGATAATTAATTTCATGGATAGGTTACAAAATCGGTTGACTTGGTTAGATATTAGAATGCATCCCAAGGATAGATCTCTTATGATCTGAAATTCAAGAAAAACTACACATGCACAGACCCGATTTAATTCCAACACATGTGGGATTAAATTCTCATCATGTGCTACTAAAACTAATCAACTCATAGGAATGCTAGATCTTGTCTAAAAGTGTCTTAACATTAATCTTTCCACATATGGTAATAGTACAGAGTTAGGCATCAACAGTCCTTGAAGAAAAAATTACCGAATCCCAAGGTTAGCAGCTCTAGTATCGTTCTCTTTTAGCTGTTTTCTAAACATGAAAGAAAAACTACATACATGAATACATCAATCTACTTGTTTTGGAACTTGCCTCAGATTGGAGACAAGGGTGCCGCATCTGTAGAAAGGATAATCCCTTACACCTTCCAGGTGATACCTTCCACAGGACAAAACCTTGAGAGCTCTAGCCAATAAGCTGACCTATCTGAACAATTCCTAGGGAGACCGTGTGACTGAGGTGTTACTACTATCTATCACCTACGTACTTGTCCAGCGCAGAAATTGGTATTTCCTGAAAAGATGGTACAGAAAGATGCTTTAGTAGTTCATTAAACTAGCTAGAAGTGTTTTAGAAAGAGTGATGCTATAGTTTCACATCTGTACTCGTCAGATTGTTGAGGTCAGTTGGAATTCATTTATATGACTAAAGGCTGGAGGATAAATCTGTTGAACACTAATGTGAGGAATAAATGAATATCTTCATGAGTTTAGCAGCATTTCTTCCATTAGAACCATATGACACATTTCATGAATTTAACAACATTGCTGTCATAATTAGGACTATGTGCTTCTATGTTGCTCTCACATCAATTGGTCTGTGCCATTTTTTCTCCTGCAATGGCTTTCATTGTCGCTGCTCTGCTTAGATTTCGACTGAAAAATTGCTAACAAGTGGTAACGAATATGAATGGTCATGCAAGTTATACTTTAGTAAGAGTTATAGAAGGATCCACAAAATCGTCATCAGATCATGTTTATAACAACTACTTGAATATAGGAGACAACAATAGATAGCTAGAATTGATTTTGTATTTATTTGAATGTGTTTTACTATATCTGTAACTACATGACAGAAGTCTAGTATAAATAAAACTAGAAAACCACAAATGTGGTGTGGTGATTTCACAACATTTTCATGGTATCAGAGCTACCTTGCGGATTTACATCATTTGATCGATCCTATATATGGCTTCCAACACACCATTCTCCTCTTTGTCCTTCAACACTATGGTACATCTTCTAATCATCAAATCATCTTTTTCTAACTATCTCCTTTGGCGCAGTCAGGTACTGTCATTGTTGCAATCCCAACATCTCTTTGGATATGTTGATGGTTCTGTTACCAAGCCTTCTATAATTGATAGTTCTGGTTCTGAAAATCCAGAACTTGTTGAGTGGCAACAAACGAGCCAACTTCTGTTAAGCCTTCTACTCTCTTCCTTAACTGAGGAGGCCATGTCTACCGTGGTTGGATTATCTTCCTCCCATGATATTTGGTATACGCTGGAGAACACCTTCAGTCATCGTTCTTAATCCCATGAACAACGCCTAAAGGATGATCTGCAGCATATGAAAAAGAACTCACGTAGTGTTGTTGAATTTTCCCGTGAATTCAAAACTACTTGTGATCAGTTGGCTACTATGGGCAAATCTGTTGATGACCTTGGCAAACTTCACTGGTATTTGCGTGGTCTTGGTCCTGATTTCTCCACCACTCAGTTGTCACTTTCACTTATTCCATCATCTGGTCATGGGGGTGGATGACATTTTATGGGCTTAAACAAGCCATCAATTTTGGGATCATTTACATCAATATGGAATTCATCATCAAATGTCTTGTCCATATACTCCTTCACAAAATGATCGTGCAGAGCGCAACATAAATATATAACTGAAACTGGACTTGCTATGGTTTTTCATTCTCATGTTCCCCTAAAACTTAGGGTTGATGCCCTTAGCATTGTAAGTTTCACATCTAATCGGTTTCCCACGCCCACACTTCATGGCATGTCTCCGTTCGAGATACTATATGCCTAATTTTCATCATGATTTTCATTGCTTAGATTGTTTGACTAATCAAGTCTTTATCTCTCGACATGCTACTTTTGATGAACATACATATCCTTTTTCAAACATTCCTTACCTTGGATATATATCCAATTCCCCGACTTCTGCATTCCTTGAGCCAATTCCTTCTTCAACTAGCTCAGCCAAACGAACTTGAGGCCGCCCATTCATCCAAGCAACCCAATTCTTTATCACTTTTGTGCTCCTGTTTAAGTGACCCATGTATAAGTTTTGTGCCATCATCTGTTTTGCAGGATTCTATTACTGCGCCACCTTTGGCACATGAACAAGCCTTTGAATCCTCCTCGCACCCAACTAACGTGCATATATCATTATTGGATCCATCTTCTGTTGGCCTCAGTCTTCAAGTACTCATCCTATGGAAACTCAAGCTAAAAATGACATTTTTAAACCCAAACAACAGACTCATATTTGCACCGTTCCATATTCTACTCTACTTCATTCCTTACTTACTATGCGTGAGCCAAAAGGGTTTAAATTCATTGCCCAGCACACGGGGTGGATAGCCGCTATGGATGAGGAAATTCGAGCACTTCAACACAATCAAACATGAGATCTGGCACCTCGACCCGTGAAAATGTTGTGGGTTCAAAATGGGTTTTCCGAGTTTAAATTGCCTAAAAGCTTGACTTGTAGCAAAGGAGGTACACTCAAGTACTAGGTCTAAATTTTACAAATACTTTTATTTATAGTTATTAAACTCAGACAACTCGGTTGATCGATTTGATAGCTAAACCGCTCTAAATAAAATAAAAGACCGGCAAAAGTAAAAAAATGGTCAAACCAATCGACCTGTTGAGTCAATCTATGACCGGGGCGACTCGGCAAAACCAGTAGAGATTTGGTTTTTTTTATATGTTTTTTTTTTCTCCTAGCCACAGACCTATATTTTTTCGTATTTTTTAGTTGGTTACCTTTTCAAAATTTACTATATAAATACTAGAATAATATTTTATTTTTTTCAATATGGGATTTGAAGCCCTTTAATATATATATTCTATGTTCACAAGAAAAAAGTTATTTTTTCAATGTGAGATTTGAAACCTTTTAGTATATATATTATGTTCACCAAAAAAAAGTTATTTTTTCAATGTGAGATTTGAAACCCTTTAGTATATATACTCTATGTTCACAAGAAAAAAATTATGTTTTTTCAATTTGGGATAAAAAACTTTTTTGGTTTAAATACTTCAACTTAAAATGATAATATAATATCTTTTCAATGTGGGATAAAAAACCTTTTGAAAGAATATTTTAAACTTTATTATTTGTAACATGTATAGCTTATATTCACATGGATTGTTTCTTATTTTTTCATATGAAATATTAAAACTTCAAATATTTTTTTTAAAATTTTTTTCGGGTTGACCCAAGTTGACTCGGGTCAACCCGTGTAACCCGTGACCCAACCCCTTGGCTGGGTTAACCCTCGGGTCGGGTTTGATAACTATACTTTTAGCCCTGGTGTTAAGGCATCTACAATTTGGGTTGTTTTATCGTTGGCAATTTTCAATAATTGGCCTCTTTGTCAACTTGACGTTAAGAATGTATTTCTTAGAGGTTTTTTGCGTGAAAAAGTATATATGGAGCAACTACTAGTTATATTGGTTCCAGACATCCCTCACATGTGTGTAGGCTACGTAAAGAATTTTATGGGCTTAAACAAGCCCCTCGAGCTTGATTATATTGTTTTAGCTCTTTTCTAATTGATGCTAGATTTTCTTTTAGTCAATTCATCATTATTTGTTTTCTCAAGAGTGATAATTTAATTTATTTATTGTTGTATGTTGATGATATTGTTGAGATAAGCAACAATTGGATTCTTCTTGATGGCTTTTGTCATGACCTGATTCTCGGATCAATAACCAGCATATAGACCCTCCCTCTCTTGGGTTTCATACCCATATGAACTCAAACTTACATACAAACTTATTATTTAATAATTCAATCAAAGTTCAACATAACAATAATAACAAAATTTACTTCATAATATAATTTGATTGTCTTAATACAAGAGATAAATACAAACTTCTGTAATTGTGGAGCACTAACTAGACATAAAAGAAAAGTATGAATTATAACCAAAAGAGCATATTCTGAAGGTCCAACAAAAGTGTCATGCTAATAAGTTATAAGCCTGGAAAAAAAATGAGTGGGTGAGTTCAACAACTTAGTGAATAGATAATGTTCAATATACATACACAAGGTAATACAACAATGAGAAATATATATACACAATTATGGCTTTAGGTTCTTTTAGGAAAGTTTCTCAAATAGACGATAACAAGAATATCATTAGGTAAAGCTCGTCAAAAAATCAAAATGTTATGAACATGAGGCTCCGTACTGTGGAATGATCAATCCACACAGGTTGTTGACTTCTCCGATCAACTAGGGTTCAAATACGATGTGCACAAAGACTAACACTACCCTGTTAGCATGAGTATTTTGACCAATATACCATAGGTTCATATCATAATCAAACAGACATGTTCATATCTCAAGGTTGAACTCATGACATCAATCAAATAAGAAACTATTAATTCAGAAGTCAATTCAAAAGTATATATTGACTTATATCAAGAATTTATATTCAACAATTGATTATGTTTTATTGTAACAAAGGATAATAATCAACATATATATTATTAAGAAACATAATCTAATTCATATTAACAATTCAAATATGTATACTATTTCTCATGCATATAAAAAATTATCCACTTACCTGACTTAAAAGTAGAAATAACACGGAAGCAGATACTGAAGCAATACTACTGATGTCCCACAGATAGAATATCAAGATTATCTTAATACAAAAGGAGACATACTAAAAAACGACTAAAAATGAAAATAAAATTTATTTAATACACTTAACTAAGGGTCTAACTTATTACCCTATATGTTTATGAACCAAACTAGTTCTTTTGTCCTAAAAATTAAATGGTTTCCTCAAAATTAAATTTAAAATAAAACAAATCATAAAACTTGATAATAATTCACCAAATAAACCTCAATTATTCATCAAACAAATGTGAAAAACTAAAATTACATTTAGGGATCAATCTGGAATTTTATCATATTTTTAGGGCTCAAATTGTAATTTTATCAAATTGGATAATCAAACTAAAAATATCATAAATTCATAATTCATCCTTATTTATGTCCAGAATCTCGAATTATGCTATAGGGACCAATCTATAATTTTTTAAAGTTCAGGGATTAAACTGTAATTTTCACAATTTAAGGGACCAAACTGAAATTTTATAATTTTCAACTTCAAACCCAGATTTTTCCACAGATCACCTGCTGATTTACCAAAATATCTAACTCAATTTCATCATTTAAGCAAACCATAACTCAAAATCATCATCCTTGCCTAAAATCTTTTAAAATCAACCATTACCCATAACAATTAACCCATAATATTCTAATCAATTCATCAATCAAATCCAAAACAAAATCTTCAAACCTTAATCATCAACAAAACCAAAAATCAAAGATAAATAATACAATTATACACATCAAAGCATAAATCTTACATTTTAAACTTATTTTCTCTAACTCTCTTCTCCTTTCTTTATCTTTATCTCTTTTCTCTTCTTCTTTACCCTTTCTTCTCTCTTGTCGGCTCTCTCTCTTAAATTAGATTTTCTTTTTTTATTCTATTTATATTTTTTTATTTAATTACCACAATACCCCTATTCATTTATATCTACTTCTAAGCTCAAAGGGCATTGTTGCCTTTTTCTATTTATTTTTTCAAAACATCACAGCTTTATTGGCAAAATAACAAGGGAGTTTTCCACCAAGGACATGGGATCTTTAAGTTATTTTTTAGTCTTGGAAGCACATCAACATCCTACTAGTCTTTTTCTAAGTCAGATCAAATATGCCCATGACATTCTACAACATGCCCAATTACTGGACTGCAAACCAGTAGGCAGTCCCATGGTCATTGCTCATCATCTCTCTAGCACTGGTTTTGACTTCCATGATCCCTCTGTTATATTAGTCTCTTGTTGGTGCACTTCAATACCTCACAATCACAAGACCAAATATTGTTTATGTTATCGTTGTTGATAGTCAGTTTATACATAAGCCTTCACTTAATTATTTCCAGGCTATAAAAAGGATCATTCACCACATTAAAGGGACTCTTCAGTTTGGTCTAACTCTCACTCAAATCTTCTTCACGAGCTCTTCTCGCTTATTCTGATGCTGAATGGGCCAGATGCCCTGACACGAGACGGTTTATTTCTAATTAAGTATCTCCTTCCTTACCTCTAGTCATTCTTTGTGATAATCAAAGTTCAATTTTCCTTGCTGTCAATCCAGACTCACATAAACGATCTAAACACATTGATCTAGATTATCACTTTGTACTAGAATAAGAACAACTTCGGGTTCGCTACGTTCCAACTCATCTCCAACTAGCAGACATGTTTATAACAACTCCTTGAATATATGAGATAACAACAGATAGCTAGGTTTGATTTTGTATTTATTTGAATGTGTTTTATCATATCTGTAACTCTATGACAGACTAGAAAACCATAGATGTGGTGTGGTGATTTCACAACCTTTCCGTACTCGAATTAGTTGCAAAGGAGATTCATCATCCTAATCTCATCATCCACATTAATTCTCACTTGCTCTCACATCACGTTATGCAACTCTTTATGCTAGCTGTTGCTAGAGTTTGCATAATAAGAGCAAAATGAACAAGCATTCCTATTAAGCCAAGACAATTTGATGTGAGTAAACACAAACACAGACCTTCGACATGTATTCAATTTGTTTAGCTCTAATTTTAAATTTCTTTTGTTAGCCATCTGAAAATAAATACTAAGATGAGCAGAATTCCAGGCTTTTAAAGCTGACAAAGACCATAAATTGCAACCAAAATCGGAGTTTGTTTCCCTCTAGATATACATAACAAAGTCAATAATCAATTAAATATGCCCCATGGTTTCTGTTCCTCTGCGTTGTTTTCCCTTGCTAGTCAAACTCTCATGACCAAGAAAACAGACTGCGATTTAATAGTTGGTGAAACTAAGAGTGTATTCCGATGGCTTTGCCACAGCGTAGAGCATTAGAAGGAATGTCATATTCATTTGCAAGGCTGTGGACTTGAGTCCAGACTCTGAGATAGAATTGTTGCCCAAGATACTGCCTTTCCCATATTGCTGACCTCATGTTCCACATACCCTGGTTGTCTAATGAGACGTAAATAGCAGTCCATGATTTTGGGTACACCTGCAAGTAGGTGAAAGCTCATCAAGAAAATGAAAACAAAAGTAAACAACGGAAACAATTTGATAATAGGAATGCTTGATCATTGCTTTTCTAGTTTATAATGATATTATCCGAATTTGAGCTGCACAAAATGATAGAATGAAATTGCTTAGCTTCCTAAGTTGTGCATACTCAACCACGTAGACTGAATTCATGAAGCACGAGTAATAGGATGGTATGCAAAAAACATCGACTTAAAGTATAAGACGATGAACCGAGAAAAAGAACTGTAACCAGTCTCATAAACAGAGTTGTTCTTTAAGTATGGAAATTCTGAGTTATGGCAAACCACAAATAGCTTAGCAAGTACTACAGTTTTTGGAAAAACTTAAGGGTAATCATACAACAATTAGTCGGTTACAAGGAAAAGATGATGGTTTTGGAACTGAGAATAAAGCAAATGTTTCTGGCAATGAATCTTTTACCTTTTTTTTTCTCCTTTTACACGAGTGAAGAACAGGTTTGTGTCTTGCCACATGAAACTAATGAATTTTAGTATTTTATCACATGCAATTAGTAGGCGAGCCATCTGTCATCTGCCATACTGATCCAGGAAAACAATCTAATGAGAACATCTATTTATTTTACCTGAACAGTGTGTCTGGTCAGAGCATCAACTAGATTGTACATGCTTCTCTTGGCCGAAGTCCACTGGCCATTACCATAACTGTATATGTGGTAAAGTAAGGATTAGAGTCTCCTTATTGTGCAAAAATTATATATATCAAAATGTTTCGTAGTTACCCAATAACCCAGAAATCATAGCCGTCAAGATGCCAAGATTGCATAGTTTTTTCATCATTTTGAAAAACAACTTCAAGAAAATCATGGAGGTTGGCAGACATAACAGAGGTAGATAAGAATGCAGCACCACCAGAAGGAGAGCTTTCGATGGAATCCACACTAAAGACTCCAGGGATGCCAAAGTAGTCAGCCAGCTTCAGTGGGGTATCTGAATTAATATAGGATACCCTGTTAACTGCATAGCGCTGCTTTCCATTTATTAAAGGAGCTGAATTAGCCAATTCAATGGTCTTTGTTGGTGTAATCTTTCCATAGTGATATGAGCCCTGAGGATTTGGCCTGGCAGCACTCGCTGTCAAATTCCACCTGCAAGAAAAACAACAATGAAATGGTGAGAAACAATCATTCTACTCGAATGTCAAATGAATCAACTCAACTTGTGCAGATGGAAAACAAGCTCAAATTTTCTGAAGTTTTATATACTTGTAAGTTCGTGCTTGCATCATGGACCCATGATATCCGTAAGACGGAGCCGCCGGCAAAGGTCCAGAGGCTGGCGTCCGAGAGTTTGAGTAGTGTAAAACTGCTGTTGTTGTTAGAATCTTCCTGTTAAAACGTGTAGATGCAATGATGTAGTAATCCTTTGGAGCCTGGTTTAAGGTTACTAAGACAGCAACGGATTGGCCAACATGCACATCAAGCGAGTCATATATGTTCTGAACAGTGTGAGATCCTTCAACCTCAACTAACTTCATGCTGTGGCCCTGAATTCTGAAGTTTAATGAGGTTGACATCCCCACATTTGAAATCCTGAACATATAGGTTTTACCTGAAGATAAAAGGCAAATATTGTTGGTAAAAATAATTGTGAAAGAGTATGATTAGAAAGGTTTAAATGTTGAATATCATGAAAGGAACCAAGAAAATTATAGTGCAATGTATGACCTTGATCACCACTGAAGGTAGAATAAGTTTGGCCATTTATAAGTACTCCGTCAGGAAAGGGAAGAGTTTTGCCTGAGTCCAAGTATGCCTGTAAGGTCTGTAAAATAAAAACTGATTAACATGGACGGTGGTGCCAAGACAGGAAGACAGACTTCCAAAAGAAGCTATGACATTTGCACAGGAAACTTGGTCCAGGAAACGTGTAGAACTAATTTATTAAACCACTGCTCTATGGCATCAGGGCCCTGCAATGAATCATTTCCAGCCATATAATGATCAAGATTTCACCTAATTGACATGATTTTCAGAAAACTCATGGTTCAATAGGTTGTGTTCCAAAGGAAAAGGAAACCAAAACATAGCAGCTTGTAAACGACAATAAATCTCGAGTGATATCACATCCACCAAGGGGAGGCATATTTCCCAAAGCAAGAAAGAAAAGAATTCAGTCATTTCGGTTAATCTCAGAGAAAATTGGAGTAAAATTCATAATCACAGGCTCTCATCACCCGGTTGCTGTTCTGGGCAATAGGCTAATGGTTTGGAAGCAAATAAAAACAAAAAATACACCCAAATAACACAACTCAAACATCATAAAACATGTATGTTTCAGCATTTGCCTATATGCATGCTAAAGCGTGTCAATGGGAATGTCTTGGTACTGAACAAAATATCAGGACTGGAATTTTTGAAGAAATACAGAACGTATCTAGATAGTAAAGAAAAGAAAAGAGAACACCTTCAAAGTAAAAGAAAAGTAAATGTTGCTTACCTTGTGGCTGGTCTTGTACCAATCACCAATAAGTAGAGTGAAATCGCCATCAGGAACTGGAAAAGGAATTGGGATCCTCGGTCTCTCATAGATATTGATTGCCCCATATCCTCCAGCAGCTCTGTGCAACAGAGTTGATGGGAAGTATGTGAAGGAACCAATTTGATCCTTGGTTTGGAATTTGTAAGTGTAGTTAGAGTTGGGAGGGATGGGACAATTGGTTCCCAGCACTCCATCTTGCCATGAGTTCTTCCTTTGTTTAATTCCATTCCTAGTTGTTACAAAACAATTTCTCAGTATGCAATGCTTTCACTATCAAAAATCCAAGAGCAATGCAGATACAATTTATGCCTCCAAAGTTGAACATAACAAAAAATGAAAAGAAAGAAGAACGAGTAGTAGTTAACCCAAGAGACGATTCATTCAAGAAATGCAGTGACAAGAGAAAAAACACCCACCATGTCAACAGGAAAGGCTGATCCAGCTTGTTAAAGAGGTTGAGGATAATGTTGTCATTGGTGACCACATCAAGTCTAGGACCAGGAAACTGGCCATTGATAAGGATAACCTGCATGGAAAAAACCCAGAAACACAGAACCTTCTATTTTAAGAAACCTAAATCCAAAATTATCACAAACAGTCCATAACAGAGCAGCAGCAGCAGCATGAGTTACCAACCTGTTGGGGCACATCAAGAAGTTTAACAGTCCCATAAGTGACAGTCCATGTATAATACCTATAAGGGTCATCTGCATTCACTAAAGAAGCACTCAAAACAGCCAAAACTCCACATAACAAGTGAAGCAAGACAGCATTTCCCATTGGATCTGCAAAAATAAAAAACGCCATGCAAGTGAACCAATGCCACCAAAGTCAGCTATAAACAAAAACAAAATGAGACATAAGACTTCACTCTCATGGACTACAAGTAAAAGATTGAGAAAGGAACATTACTAGTTACTGGATTTGAGAGGGATGACAGTTGTTCTTAGGTGGTGACAATAATAATCTGATAGAAGTGGATTGGTGAGGTCAGGCTTTAAATAAGGACAGCCCGCGAAACAGAGCTACACCACTCGATGTTTTTTTTTTACCTTGCATTAAACTGAGCTCATACATATTCGGCGGATTTCACGCGTTCACGCGTTCTAATCATAATCTCTTTAAACCAAAGATTAAATCATTTCTTTTCTTTTCTTTTCATGCAAAAAGTAAGTTTAGTTGTGATTTGAAAGGAGATCATACCAAAACCATCCTCTAATTGCGCTCACCAGCTTTAATCTTTTTTTCTTTTCTTTTTCCGCTTGAATTGTCAATTTTTGTTTTTTTCTTTGTTCTTTAGTACTTTTTTTTTTAATTACTAGTAATGATCAATTGGAGTTATATTTTCTCTGTTTTCACTGTCTTTCATCTCAAAACAATCACGCTGGTCCTCGATGCTTTAAAATATTTCACTAACAACAATAATAAAAGACAACGCTTGCATTTGCTCATAGCTTGCTTGACGCAGTACTTGACTCCAGCTAAGTGAAGGTTCAGATGAAATTCAAACTGGATAGTGCCCATTAAACTCGGACATGACTGACCAAACCTACCTAAGAAAAAACCTTACTGAATTTCAGGAAGGTGTTACTAATGCCGACATGTTCTCTTATAGTTCCATATCTCTCTGTATTGAACCAACAAGTCATGCGCTCGACAGGTTGCATCTGCCATATAGCTTCTGCCCAGAAAGAATTGCACAGGTCAAGTGCCGGTTGCCCATGATTGAAGAGTCTTTTGAAGTGGAAGAGGAAGTTTCCTTGCATCCATTAATCCATTACAAGAATATCCATTGAGGGTTCTTTTTAAGCAGAAAATTTATCCAATGACTTGTCTCTAGTGAAATCTATACTGGAAAAACAAAAGGGAAACCTCAGATTTGGGTCCTATCTATAACCCTATTCTCAATTGAGTCTCTAAACTATATTTTTCATCAATTGGGTCCCAATCACATTTAGTATCCTCATTTGGTCCATCCATCATAAAAATAAACCCAATATCGTCTAAAACCTAGAGTCGGGGGATTCAATTGAGGAAATTCTTTGTCACGTTGACTCAAGAAGGATCCAATGGGATAAATCGGGACTCGTTTGTTTAAAATTTAGTTGGGGACCTAATTGAGATAAGAGTTATACATTGAGGACTAATATGAGGTAACCACGAAACAAAAGCGAGAGGATCCGTGATGAGCGCCCACGTGAGATGTCGGCGATTGGGGTTTAAGCTTTTGACTCTAAAACAACAAGTGGGTACCACACGTATTTACCATTGCGCGTGACACATCGTTCAAAGAAAAAAAAAATAGGGAGAGAGAGAGAGAGAGAGAGAGAGTGGAAGAAGAGGTAGAAGAAGAGAAAATTGGCCACAATTTTGCGGTGGAGCCGTGCCCCTGCCTGTGACCATTGATGAGCCATAATTTTTTCTGCATGAGAATACGGGTTTTAGGTGGGGATAGTGGGGACCCTTCCACCGTCTAAAGCCTTCTCTCTGCCCCACACTACCTGAGCCAATGGGTAGTGCTTGATGGGGATCGTCATAATTTATTTTTCTTTATAGCACTAGGGGAAAAAAAATAAAAAGGTGCTTGAATGCACTCATTATGTATTACATTACAGAAAACTCTAAATTATGTGAGTAAAATATGGAAGCAATCCATGGTCCACGATGAAAACCTCACTTTACTTTCAAAGAAACCTTCCATTTAATTATCACTAAGGGATAAAATAGTTTTTTTATTGGGACACATTAATCATTTTCTAACTAAATGGGGTCAGATTTATCTTTTATACCTGGTTATTAAATCCGGTCTGGCGGGTCGACCGGGAATCCAGTCAATCCGGTGGCTGGACCGGTTCGAGTTTAATAAAAGACCGGTCGAGGCAACAACCCGGCAAAACTCGATCACCCAACAGGTCAACTCATGACCCGGGGCGAGACCTGGTGTTTGTTTTTTTTTCAAATATGGGATTTGAAACCCATTGGTTTCAAATATGAGATAAAAAACTTTTTGGTTTAAATACTTCAACTTAAAGGAATAGCATATTATCTTTTCAATGTCCCCAAGGAGCGTAGCGTGATGGCAAAGGGCTTGAGATCTGCACAGCAGGTCTCGTGTTCGAGTCAGAGCGTGCACCTCTTGTAAGAGCCTGGGACAGCCGGGGTTTTACTCGCTCACCTGGGCCCACAAAGTGCGCTTTCCGGGAAGTGAGGTTTCCTCGAATCCAAAAAAAAAAATATTATCTTTTCAATGTGGGATTTGAAACCCTTTCGTATATATACTCTATGTTCCCAAGAAAAAAGTTATGTTCTTTCAATGTGAGATTTGAAATCTATTAGTATATATACTTTACGTTCCAAAGAAAAAAGTTATTTTTTCAATGTGGGATAAAAAAACTTTTTGGTTTAAATACTTCAACTTAAAAGGATAATATAGTATATATTCAATGTGGGATTTGAAACTCTTTCGTATATATACTCTATGTTTCCAAGAAAAAAATTGTGTTTTTTCAATATGAGATTTGAAATATATACTTATGTTCTCAAGAAAAAAGTTATGTTCTTTCAATGTGGGATTTGAAATCTATTAGTATATATACTCTATGTTTCCAAAAAAAAAGTTATTTTTTCAATGTGGGATAAAAAATGTTTTTGGTTTAAATACTTTAACTTAAAAGCTTAACATAATATCTTTTTAATGTGGGATAATTTTTTTTTTAAATATTCTTTTAAACTTCATTATTTACAATATGTATAGCCTATATTTACATGGATTTTTTTATTAATTTTTTCATATAAAATATTAAAATTTTAATTTTTTTTTTTAATTTTCCGGGTTGACCTGAGTTGACTCATGAAACCCGTGACTCGGCCCCTTGACCGGGTCAACCCCCAGGCCGGGTTTAATACTATGCTTTTATATATTTTTGGAATAGTGTAATGCTTAAATATTTTAAAATAGTGTTATGTAGCATTGAGAAAAAAATTGAGAGTTCCTACAAATATTTATAAATATAGGGTCTTGTTAAGAAATATATTTATTTTATTTTATTTTATTTATTAAGAGTAAAATAATATTTTTAGTTTAGTCTATATATAATCTCTTTGTATTTAGGTTAAAACAAAAACTTCTAAATAAAGTGATCTATGAAACCCTAGCCTTTCCCCTTTCTTATGTTCGTATTTTCTCTTTGTTTAATTTTATATTGTTTAACATGGTATCAGAGCATGGTTTTATGGAACGAGGTTTAATCTTAAACACAGCTTTCATCTTCCCTTCAGTTTCTGCAATCTGATATTTGTGTTTTGTTTCTGCAAATTTGGTATTTGTTCTTCCTTTCAGTTTTTTCAATTTAGTATTTGTGTTCTATTTTTGCAACTTTCTTTGGAGTGATCATATAACTTTGAGAATATATTTGTTCAGTTTTTGTGATATTTGTTCAATTTCTGCAATTAGGTATTTTGTTCTTTGCTTCCTTTTCGTTCTAGTTTTTCTTTGTTTGTTGATTATGGCTAATGAAAAAGATGATTTTGCTTCAGTTTGTGAGTGTGAGGTTGGATGGAAAGAACCATTCATATTGGAGTTATGTAATGAAAAAAAATTTTAAGGGTAAAAAGATGTAGGGATATGTTAGTGGAACTTATGTGATACTTTGGAATACTGATGTGGGGTATGGTGCTTTGATAAATGCATAGAAAGCAAACAATGCAAAGATTATTACTTGGATTAACAATTATGTTGAGCATTATATAGGTATGTAGTTGGCGAAGTATGAGACAACAAATGAGGTTTGGGGTCATCTACAAAAGTTATTCATGCAATCAAATTTTGCAAAGTAGTATCAATTAGAGAATGACATGCGAGCTCTTCACTAGAAGAATATAAGTATTTAAGAGTTTTATTCTGCTATGACAGATCTTTAGGATTAATTGGCTTTTACAGAATCGACAGAATTAAAGACATGTGGTGCCTATATTGATCATAAAGAGCAGCAATGATTGGTACAATTTTTAACAGCACTTCACAATCATTTTAAAGGACTTAGAGGTTCAATTTTGCATCATTCGACATTGTTTTCTATTGACTCTGTTATCAGTAAGTTATTAGCTCAAGAAATACATCTTCAATCTTATTCTAAAAAGGAAATTATTTTTGCTTCGAATCGTTCTGTACTAGCAGTACCCTCTAAGTCATTCTCTAATCAATAAAATAAGCCTTACACAAGGGTTTCCTTCAATAAGTTCTATAAGCAGAAAGGTCATTGGAAGGCTTAGTGTCCCAAGTTAAGACAGCAGAATCAAGCTTGGAAGCTTGACAGTTAGTCATAATCTAATGCTCATAGACCACCTCATGGTTATAAACCACCACACCACAATACTGAAGCAGTAGTTTCATCATGCTCTATCATTGATCTTAGTACTTCGGTCGAGCAATTTCAGAAGTTTCTCTCCTTACAACCACAAGCATTATCCACTTCTTCTCTCGTAGGATAGTTTCCTCGTAGTTCCTCAGGTATGTCACATTTTGAATGGGTCATGGATTATAGTGCTTCATATCATATGTTTTCAGATTCTTTATCTTTTACTTATGTGTCTCATTTGCCCTCTATTCCTGTTATAACTGTTGATGGCACTCTCATACCCTTAGCAGGTGTTGGTTCTGTTGTCACACCTCACTTGTCTTTCCCTAATGTTTATCTTATTTCGATACTTAGATTGAATTTTTATTTTGTTGGTCATTTATGTGATTTTGGTGATTATTTAGTTATTTTTCCTTTTCTTTTTGTTATGTACATGATCTGCAATCTTAGAAGCTAATTGGGATAGACCGTAGGGAGAATGAACTATATATTTTAGATGAGTTAAAAGTGTCAATTGTTGTTGCTGCTATTACTGTTGATTTGTCTTGTTTTTTTCTGTGTCCTTTCTCTTCTAGTTTTTATTTATGGCATTCTTATCTAGGTCATGTTTCGTCTTCTCGTTTGAGATTTTTGGCATCCATAAGAGCTTTAAAAAATTTACAAACTTGTGATATTTCTGATTGTAGTGGATGTAAACTGACAAAATTTTCTGTTTTACTTTTTAATTGAAGTATTTTTGTTTCTTCTTCCCCATTTGACTTGATTCATTTTGATGTATAAGAACCTTCTTCTATTGCCACAAAAGAAGGGTCTCGATATTATGTTTTTTTCATTGATGATCATACTCGTTATTATTGGGTTCATCTAATAAAACATCGTTCTGAATTCTTTGAGATATATACAGCCTTTTGAGCTTTTATCAAAACTCAATATTCTATTGTTATCAAATGTTTTAGGTGTGATTTGGGTGGGGAATATACCACTAATAAATTTCATGAGTTGGTTGTCTTAGATGGAACCATTCACCAAACTTCATATACAGATACTCTTGAGCAAAATGGAGTTGCTGAAAGAAAACATAGGCATATTATTGAAACTACTCGTTCTCTTTTATTGTCTGCTTAATACAATTCCATATTCTTATATTTCAGGTTTTTCTCTTTTTAAAAAGTTATATGGGTGTCCCTCTGATTATTCCTCCTTTAGAGTTTTTTGTTGTACTTGTTTTATTGTTTATCCTCATGTAGAACGTAGTAAGTTGTGCTTTTGATTTGCTATTTGTGTCTTTTTTTATCATGGTAAAGGTAAAAAGGGGTATCATTATTTTGATCCAATAACTCATAAACTTTATGTGTCTCGTCATGTTGTTTTTTTATTTTTTGCATATACCTTTCTTTTCTATTCTATCCACTACTCATAGCTTGACTAGATCTGATCTTATTCATATAGATCCCTTTTCTAAGAATTATGATAGTTTATCATCTCAAGTTCCTAGTACCTCAAATACTCCTCCTTATGTTTGATCAATTCATATTGATCATTCTGTAGGTACTGACACTTTATTCTCCGACACACTTGAAGCTCTATTCTTCTCTACAGTCCTTCAAGCTCTGTCTGAGACTGTGGATCTACCTTTCTGTCAATCCATAAGCATTCATAAGTCTATAAAGTTATCATATTTTGTTTATTCTTGTTATTCTTCATCATTTACTTTATTTTTAGCTTTTATTCATTATCTCTCTAAGCCCTCTTCCTATAAAGAGGCAATTTTTTATCCTTTTTTGCAGCAAGCTATGGATGAGGAATTTTCTGCTTTGTATAAGATAGATACTTGAGATTTGGTTCTTCTACCTCTTGGTAAGAGTGTTATTGGTTGTTGTTGGGTGTATAAGATCAAGACTAATTCTGATGGGTCTATTGAGCGATATAAAACTAGGCTGGTTATGAAATGATACTCTCAACAATATGGTATGGATTATGAGGAGACATTTGCCCCTGTTATAAAAATGACTACTGTCCATACTCTTATTGCTATAACTTCAGTTCGTCAATGATATATCTCTCAACTTGATGTTAAAAATGCCTTCTTGAATGGAGATCTTCAAGAATAAATTTATATGGTGCCCCTTACTAGTGTTTCACATGACTCTGGGTATGTTTGTAAGCTTAAAAAGGTATTATATGGTCTCAAATAAATACCTCATGCTTGGTTTGAGAATTTTCTGTTATGATCTCTTCTCTTAGATTTGTTTTCTAGCATTTATGATTCTGCTCTTTTTATTAAGTGAACTAATACAAGTCGTATCATTATGTTTTTATATGTTGATGACATAATTATTACTGGTGATGACATTGATAGTATTTTAATTTTAAAGACAGAGTTAGATAGACAGTTTGAAATGAAAGATTTGAGTTATCTTCGACATTTCTTGGGTATTGAGGTAACTTACTCACCTAGAGGTTATCTTATTTCTTAGTTGAAATATGTTGTAAATATTCTTAAACGGGCTAAACTTATTGATAATAAGATTGTAGATACTCCCATTGAGGTTAACATAAGATATTCTTTTTATTATGATTTACCTTTGTCAGATCTTACTTTATACCTTACTATTGCTTGAAGCTTGATATATCTCATTATTACTCGTCTAGATATTACATATGTTGTTCATGTTGTTAGTTAGTTTGTTGCTTCTCTTACTACCGTTCATTGAACAGTTGTTCTTTGTATTTTGCGATATGTCAAGGTATAGTCTTTCAAAGTCTTTTACTTTCATCCATCTTTTTCTTGGAGTTGTGTGCATACTATAATACTGATCATGATAATGATCCTACAGATCATAAGTATGTTACTAATTTCTGTATCTTTTGAGGTGATTCTCTGATTTATTAGAAGAGCAAGGAATAATCTATTGTTTCTCAATTTTCAACTAAAGTAGAATATCGTGTTATGACCTTTACTACCAAAGAGATTGATTGGTTATGTTGGTTAGTTGCAGATATGAGAGTTTCTCTTTCTCATTTCACTCTCATGTATTGTGACAACCAGAGTTCTATTCAGATTGCTCATAATTTGGTTTTTATGAACGAACTAAGTATATTGAGATCGATTGTTATCATCTTAATAATGGCACCATTAATTTTCCTTTTGTCTCTTCTTCTTTGTAGATTACAAATTTCTTTACCAAGTCGCATTCTATTTCCTTTTTTATTTGTTGGCAAACTATCAATACTTATAGTTTTCGCATTGTGAGTTTGAGGAGAGATGTTAAGAAATATAAGTTATTTTGTTCTATTTATTAAGGGTAGACTAATATGTTTATTTTCTTTTTAGTTTAGCTTATATATAATCTATTTGTATTTAAGTTAAACATATTCATTCAGATTATAGTGATCATGCAATATCAATGAAACCTTAGCCTTTTCCTCTCTTATTTTTAAGGATAATCATTTTAGATTCGGTTCGGTTTTTACATATAAAAACAATCAAATTAAAATTTTGAGAAAAAATAATAAATAAACCGAAACTGAATCCAATCGACCGGTTTCAGTTCAGTTTGGTTTTTATGTCAAAACTTGAGAAAAACCTATATTGTTTTTTGGGCTTTTTTGTCTTTCTAATGGGCTTTTAATGGGCTTTCTAATGGGCTTACCATTAATGTTAATATTGTCTAATTGTTTTATAAAATTCCACAGTATATTTAATTTTTTTGCCACTAAATATTCATTTATATTAAATTGTTAGTGTTAATCTTGTGTTTATTAAGTTTTTTTGCCACTAAATATTCATTTATATTAAATCATTAGTGTTAATCTTGTGTTCAATATGTTTTTTGCCTTCCTAATATTTTTCTTTTCTTTTGTTTGAGTGAGCAAGACTCCTGTTGCAGAATAGTTTAAATAACATACGCCAATAAGTTAAAATCCAAATTAAAAAGCATTATCTTCAAATGGTTTAAAAAAACAACAAATAACATTGTCATAAAACACTCCAAGCCTAAAAAAAATAAATCTTCATTGTGCGCATCATCTCTAATTATCATCCATTGCTAGATGTAACTTTCCACCAAATTGTACAAAATAAAAAATTAGACATGTTAGAATAAAAATACATTAATTAACAAATCATAAAATAAAAGATGTAAGTTTATAAGAAAAATTACCTGATTCAAGGTTTTTGTAGGTTTCAAAATCATTATTCAAGGTTCTAATATCAGTTGGAATTGGTCCATGATACAACTAATTTTGACAATAGATAAGTGTTTGAATAGTTGCTAGAGATAAAGAACTTTGAAATTGGTCAAGTATACGACCGCCTATGCTAAAAGTTGATTCAGAAGCTAAAACATGTTGTGCAACCTTCGAAAGTATCTTATATTTTGAAGCATTACTCTTCCACCAACCTAAAATATCTAATTTATCATCATTAAGATCCTCACAACTATCAATTAAATACCTCTCAACCTTATTTCTATTTTTCACACTATCTTCCTCCTGTAAATGCCTTTTGAATCGAGCTAAAGTGTTAATATCTACCTCCATGTCATCAATAACATTATTAACATTTTATTTATACCTATTGTCATCCATCACTTTATCGGCTTTCAAATAAAACTCATACAAGCTCACGAAAACAAATTTCACATATTTCAACTTGAGACGTGGATCCAAAACATTAGCCACATATAATAAATTTTTTTGATTTACTTCACAACCCCAATACTTTTCAAACTTTAACATCATGTTCATCGTCATTCCACTTAAAAGATTATATTTATTTTTACACAATTGCAACAAGTTTGTATGCATGCAAATCAATTCATTGAAGAAAAAATTTGATGTGACATGCAATGAGTCAGAAAATCTTAATGTAACCATGTAAAAGATCTTTAAGAACTTCACCAAAGTTCTAGCATTTTCCCAATCCTCCCAACTAGTTGGCCCTATTGTTTTTTTATTCCCTTTTGAATCAACCTCCAAAAAGTAACTCATGTACCTGGATTCACTTTCACCTAATCTCACAAACACATTTTAAAACTTTTCAGAAGCTTCTAACATAAGATAAGTTGAATTCCATCGAGTTGCAACATCCAAACACAATGATTTCTTACACTTTATATGCAACTTTTCTACACACTTCTTAAATTCAAGTTGCTTAGAAGTGATGATCTCACAAACCTAATTGAATTTTGAATCTTAACAACCAAAATATTAATCTCTTTCAAGTCATCACACATAATGAGGTTTACAATGTGTGCACAATATCTAACATGCAAATGCTCATTTAACAATATATTAGACTATTAGTTAGTCAATCTTTCATCACATTCTTTAAATATGAAATAATCATATTATTAGAGCTTGCATTGTTTATTGTAACAGTCAAAAGTTTATCAATCCTCCACTCTAATAAACAATTCTCAATAATTTGACCAATTGTCTCACCCATATGATTGAAAACTTGATAAAAATTAAGAATTTTTTTATGCAAATTCCACTCATTATCAATCCAATAAGCCATTAAGGACATATAGTTAATGTTTTGAATTGATGTCTATGTATCTGTTGTTAAGTATAATCGTTGACCCCTAAGAGTTGTCCTTAATCTTTTCTTCTCTTCAAAATAAAGTTTCAAACAATCTCTCATAACAGTGAAACGAGAAGGAATGTCAAATCTAGGTTGCATGGTTCTAGAAAATAATCTTAATCCCCTACTCTCCACAAAATTAAAAGGCAACTCATCAATTATAACCATTTTTACTAGTGATTGTCTACATTTATCATAATTATAACATATTGCTTTAAGAGTGCCTACTTTTCGATCTCCCAATTCACCCTCTTCTTTCTTAGGTTTTAATACTATTTTTTTTTTTGCTTTTTATCAACCATAAAATGAAACTTTTTGCATACTTTTAAATGACTCCACATATTACTTGTCCCATTAAAAATAGTATGACATGCATAATCATTTCCACAATAATTACATTAAGCTTTAAAGGTTTTAGGATCACCATCAAGCTTTGTAAAGTGATCATAATTTTGTGACTTTTTCTATCATCAACATTTCTTTTCCTTGATGTAAGGACTTGAGGCTGTTTACCTTTATTATCTGTGGTGGATCCTATAGTAGTTGATGTTGGGTTAGTGTTTGAAGTTGGGGCATTGATTGATGTTGGGGTAGTGCTAGTGAATGAAACATTTTGATTTTGAAGGTTTTCCATCTGTAATTACCAAATGAAAACATGTTAATATTGTTGTAATAGAAAATGTACACTGTATATCTTGCAAATTAAAACATTACCAAGCTGTTGACATATATACAACTCAGACTATTCACAATTATTTAATGTATTTAAGAACTAGAGAATCACTATTTTGCTTCGTTATGGTCAATTTAACTACATTTGAAATTGAAAGCCTAGACTGAAAGACCGGATTCATGGAATAAAATATAGGTAGATTTCATCATTTCAGTTTGCAAAATGCTTGTTAGATGCAATGCTTGGTATTTAGCAAGATGTGACCAAATTTAAACAACTAGATAGAAAGTTTATATGTTAAAATAAAATTAGGTCTTTTCTAGGTCAATCACGTTGTGCCTTCACTTTTTTAGCTGACCAATTCATATAAAAATCAACTTCAACTTGATTTAGTTTAAATTAGAAAAGCTCAAATCAACATGCCTTCAATTTTAATTGCAATACATTGAAATATTAATAACGTTTGCAAACTTTTTTTTTTATATAAAAAAAACAATGTTAAAATATCATTTTCTTGATTTCTTTAAAAATAAACTTAGATTTTCACATTGTGTTTTTATTTTCTTAGTTGATCAAGTCATATAAAAATCAACTTTAATATGGTTTAATTTAAAACCAGGTCCTATAAAAATCAATTTTAATATGGTTTAATTTCAAACCGGGTTAGAGAAAAGATCAAACCAACATGTCTTTGATTTTAATTGAAATACATTGAAATATTAACAACGCTTGCAAATACTTTTATTTTGGCTATTTAAATTAGCTTTTGATGTGACTTGCTGTGAAGTGCACGTAACGTAAGCTAACTACGAATTGTAATATATGGGCCTTGAGTCTTCCTGGAGTTAAAAACGCCGAGGTGAAGAAGAAGAGGCTTTGAGACTGGGCTTGGTCTATCGACCTTGTAGAAAACTTATATCAGGCCAGGCATGCTTGTGTTTAAATGAATTCTGGAGCTGGATGGATGCTTTCAGTCGACAGCTAGCCTTTGAGCTCTAGGCTGCTAGCTAAAAGAACCGAAAGGTCAAATATATATTAAAACAAATGTAACCAGTGTTCCATAAGGAACCAAATCGCCCATCATTCACTCTTTATTTGAATGAATTAAAATCGGTTCCTATGTGCTCATGTTGGAAAATCCTGTGCTCCCACGAGAAAACTATGGGTCGTATGGATATATATCCTATATCTGAAGTGTTGCTGTTAAGGCTGCAAGACCTCCACGTTTCTTTATACGTGTAAACCTAGCACATATTCTCCTTCTTTACCTTACCAAGAGACAATCTTAACAAGATTTGATTTGGATACCAAAAAAAAAGAAGAAGCAGCAAATCCAAGTTGAAACCTCAACTTGATTTCCTTACATGTCGACTTCTTCAAAATCTTCGCCCGTGTCATATGGTAATTAATCATAAACTCTTTAAAATACAAATTAATGTTTTTTGGCCTCACTTGCTGTTTTAACTTGATCCAGATACTGTAAGAGATGTGTTCTTGTGGAGGAGAAAGAAGCTGAGTTTATTGGTTCTTCTAGTCTCAACAGCTACATGGGTTTCGCTTGATGTCTATCAATTCAATCTCATCACTGTTGCTTCATGGGCTGCCATGTTTGCTGTTACTTCACTGTTCCTTTATGGCAACATAGCCAGGTTTCTCCGCAAGTAACTATTGTTAACCCATCTCTTTTTCTTTCTTCTTTGTTGCCATGTATAAAACTTTCAAGAAGTAAGGTTGTTTTTGGGCTATCTTCAGAGAAGAGCCAGATTTGTCCGGCTTGGAGATTTCAGAGCAGACAGCTATTGAAGCGGCACGCTCCGTTCGACAATCGATAGAAGAGGGAGTTCGATGGATGTGCCATGTGAGTGCAGAGAGAGAACTGTTTCTCTTTGCTCGTGTAGTTGCTGCTCTGTGGTTGCTCTCTTATGTGGGAAGCCTCTGGGATTCTCTGTCACTTCTTTACATAGGTAACAATTTATGCATAACTGTGACACGCATGAATACACAAGCAAGCTAAGCTTATAGTTGTATCGCTCGTGATTGCGCATGAATATAGAATATATCTCCTCAAAATATAAATATAAATATAAAAGAGTCTTCAACTAATTTACAGATATAGTGGTGGGCATGACTGTTCCTGTGATATATGTAAAGAACGAGGATAAGATAAAGAGGTATGAAGAGTGGATGAGGATGCAAGCAAGAAGATTGTGTGATATGGTAGATGAGAAGGTTGTCAAGAGAATGAAGAACAGAGTGCTTAAAGTTAAAGAGAAAAGGGTTGACTAATTTCTTCGTTAGCAAAGAAATAAAAATAAAAATAATGTGGAAGATATATCTTGTAAATTAGTACATAGTACCAGGATGATGCCAATGTTTGTATAACAATAATCTAATGAACTTCTAGTTTTCGGTATTTGACATTACATTAACAGCTTAGTTTGTCTGAATTTTTATTTTTTCGATTTGTTTTATAAAAATATTTTAAAAAATAACTTTACTCGAAAATGAAGTTTTTCTATTTTTTTTAAGTATTTTTTTAATTTTTTTTTCACTATTTATTTTAATTCTTCTAAAAATGCATCCGAAAACTTAGAGTATTAATGATTGATGTGCACAAGATTAGGTTCTTGATTCAAGTGCTTCAAAAGATTGCTCCGTGCTTGGTAGGTTCGTGAACAAAGAAATAAGTTTAGAGTAATGATGTGTTACAAGAAAAGAAAAGTGGATCCGTGGCGCAATGGTAGCGCGTCTGACTCCAGATCAGAAGGTTGCGTGTTCGATTCACGTCGGGTTCAATTCCCATGTGTTTTTTAATTACATCCAATAATAGATTTTGGCGTTTGCCAATTGCCATCATCAAAATGCGTTTTACAAGTTAAAGACGAATTTCATCCCTGTGTTTTTCTTTTTTGCTGTCATCCTTAGACGATAATTTCTTCCCACTAATTTCATCCTTGCACTCCATGATTTTTTAGATTGAACAACTTTATAGAAAAAAAAAAATATGATGTTCAAATTCTTAACAATTTAAATATAAAAAGAAAAAAAAATCAATTAACAAAAAGGCCTAAAAAAAACACCAACAAATCTAGGCAAGTCCATTAAATCCCGTGTTGGATCATACAAATAGAATAATCTAATAAAAAATAAAAAATAAAAAATAAAAACCCAATTCCCAAACCAACCAAGAGTTCAAGGATAAAACTAATTGTTTATAAAAATAACTTAAAAAAAAATCGAGTCAACCTTGATCAACTCACCAAATCAATAATTTAGGTCATGAAACCGAGTTAATCTCCACAAAAAGAAAATTATAGAAAATGATAAAGTCTAATTTTCAATAAACCTAACACTGAAAGATGAAATCAAAAGAGAAAATTAATATAAAAAAATAAAAAAACTGATATCAATCCGGGTTAATCTTTCAAACCTGTGATTCGGTCATTGGTCGGGAGATTCCTACATAATCTGAGTTGTATGGAGGATAATGTGGAGTAAGAGGAACCCTTTTGCTAGAAAGACTGGTGTTGCCAATCTCTTTGTCAAGAATCTACACTCTTCAATCACCAACTCTCGTCTGGAGAGCATTTTCAGCAAGCTTAATTAGTAATATACTTTCATGCTATAAAAAACAGGATGAGTAAGGATTTTGCGTCCACCGTTTGCAAGATCTATAGCCATCAGTATACTTGAAAGACTAGCAGGTACCTTTTATTCTAGTGATTAGGAATCTGCTTTTAATACTGAAAGTTTATTAAATCACTATCTCTGTCGTTGAATTTTGCAGCACTGAGGGAGCTCTTCCGAGCCGAAGCCGACAACTATGCATCTGAATTCTCTTCTTCAAAATCATCAATAAAAAAAAGGCATTGAAATATGCAGCATAGATTATCATCTGTTCCTATCTTTGTGAAGAAGTTACATGACCTTGCAGGTTAATCCTGTTGTGGTAGCCAAAATTCTCATTCTCTTTCACCTTGCCTTTTTTTTTAAGCAGGCCTAGACTAGGCTTTCCAGGAGTCTGCATGGGCTTGATTGTGAGCCCCGATGCGCCTGGACATGGGTTCAAGCCCCCGTGGCCTTTTTTTTTAATAGTAAAAATGGAGTGATAACAATTGCTGAAAACGCTAAATCTCAGTACCCTCGGTTGATGTTTCTTTACTTTGTATTTTAGTAGTTATCTAGGGCCATGAAGGCGTCCAAATTAGGAAAAAAATTTACTGTTTGGGATTTGTAGTTTTCCTAGTTGAATTAGGATTAGTTTTCCTATTTAGTTTAGGATTCCTGTTCTATCTAGGACTTTTTTGCATTATTTAAGAAACCTAGAAGAGCTATACTATTCACTCTTGATTCTTGAGGATAAAATTCAGAGCATTTTTTTCTCTATTTGTGTAGTTTCTAAAAAGCTTTCGATATTATTTCCTATTTCATAGTTACTTCCCTGAGGAGACAATAACATCACTTGAACTTACAAGTAGCCGGGAGTAATCTTTCTTTTGTAAATTATTATACTCTTTGTTGCCAAATTGTCCCAATGGACCCAATATCACAGCTTGTTTCAGGGGCTGCTTTGGGAGTTGCCCTTCAACTGCTAAGTGATTCGATTATGCGTGCAGTAACTACAGCCTCCAGCTTCAAATTTAAGCTACGGCTTCTCCAGACAACCGTCAGGATCTTGATCGCAAGATTCAAAGTTATCAGAGGAGAACAACAGCAGTTTCCAGGAGCAGAAGCTCAGAGATTGTGTGAATTGTTGGCGAGAGGGAGTCATCTTGTTTCTAAATGCTCAAGAATCTCACAATGGAATTATTTCAAGATGAGAAGATACGAGAAAAGAATTGATGAGCTTGATGAATCTCTCAAACATCTTTTAACGTTGAATTTTCAGCTTTTGCAATATGAGAACATGCGGAAACTTTTGACAGGGGTTAATGAAATGAGTAAGAAATTGGTGGATCATGGAGATGAGTTGCCCAAGCCTAGCCATGTCGTACCTTTAAACGATCAAGAAAACTCGTGGTACTCTCGGACTTCAAGCCACAGACAGCCATCAAAACCAAGATTTAGAATGAGTTATCAAAGAAGCGAAAAGATTACCAAGTTTGGGTTTAGTTTCTGACAAACTAACTGGGATTTTACTTTTTTGCAAGTCAATTACTGTTAAAATTGTAAAGAAGTAATTTTTAGTGGAAATTATTTGTTTCCTCAATAATCTTTATTCTTATGGAAATATTTTTCTTTAGTTTTTAATATTTTCTTATTTAGTTAGAAAATCAAATATTATGTTCCATGATTTTATTTTATTTTTCCTATTTGATTTAGGAAACTTATCTTCCTTAGTTATTGGTTTAAACTCAAATCTTCACCTATTAAAATCAACGTGTATGTTTTATTGTTGGGTTCTTGATGTCAAATAATCAATTTAATCTAAAAATTAAACTATAGATATATTATTTTCTAAAAACTTAAGCTATTTTTCAAAAGGATTAAACCCATTTTGCAGTAAGTCCATATGGGAGCAAAACTGATGAAAGGAAGAACAGATCAACGCGAAAAAGTGACATTAGGTATTCGATCTCATTCTGACTTTGGAGAATGGAAGATATTTATATACAAGTGATTCATTAATGTACATGAAAATCATGGCAATTGTATTTCTTAACTCTTATCATACATTTAGACCCAGTAAATGATAGTCACGTTTGGGAGGTCGCGCTTGAAAGGTTTCCATGATTACTCTGTTTCTTCATCGCAGATCACGGACTTCAAACTATGAAGAGTGGTGACTGAGTTAGGTAACCTGCAATTTGAGCATCCTGTCATGTAAAGCTTTTTTAGACTCTGCAGCTCGCCAATCTGTTCTGGCAAATTCTTAATGCTAATACAGTCTGATATGTCAAGAATGCTCAGTTTATGGAGGCTTCCAATAGTGTCTGGCAAATCTGACAAATTTCTGCAGGAGCTAAGCATCAAGACTTGCAAATTCA
>Ga0325404_1000377_pt1 | contig 43570 bp, 36 predicted proteins | sample PopdelMetagenome_18_FD_205664 | JGI IMG/M metagenome (GOLD analysis project Ga0325404, IMG submission 205664) | Populus deltoides microbial communities from Bellville, Georgia, United States - Xylem-Control-R1 | ecosystem: Host-associated > Plants > Phyllosphere > Stem > Wood/Secondary xylem...
CACACACACACACACACACACACACACACACACAAAGTTAAAGTTCTCATGATTTTTCTTATCCATGAACCGGAGGCTTCTCTGTTCGACCTCACCGAGGAGTTGATCGTTTTATTTTGATATATATAACTTAATTATCCAAGATATATACTACCCGAATATTAAGCCATCAATGAAAAAACAAATCTAGTTGGGCGCATCGAGTCATGCATGATGACAAACATGAACCTATAAAAAATGATGAAGCAACAATGACTTGACTTTGTGACATAAACGAATCAGATCATCAGATTGTCTTAAATGATCTCTGAAAACACTTGGAAGTGTTGAATTTTAGAGAAGCATGTAAGAAAAACATATTTTCTGACTTTAGGAACAGATTGTTTGCTTAAAACAAGGTTGGTTTCAAGATTTCTTGCTGCTAAAAAGCGATTTCCAAACATAATGAGAAGCCCTATTGTATTCATAAGTATGAATACAAAGGATGTTTATACTCTGAAATATTCGTTCTTGCAATCCAATATCCTGGTCAAAGAGGTTGGAGCTGGAGTTAATGTTTGCTATCATGTGGAGTGGCAGAACATTCCCTATGACTAAGGGTAGAAATTAAAATAATTTGACCAATAAATGAAATATCATTAGTTATGATGATGTGAAATGTTCCTGAGAGCTAAAATAGCTAGCATCGATCTTTATGCTTGGAATAATAATTTCACATCGATAATATATAAAAGAATATACAATACTAATGTATTTAATTGAGATTTTCAATTAACTACATCAATTCAAAAATTTAAATTGTGTTAAATTTTGATATGATATGAGAATTGATTGACCAAATTCCTCATCAAATTGAAATCTAACTTTCTTTTATTATTATTATATTTTAAGTCAAGTTATTGGTGGATTTATACAAATTTCAAGTTTAAAAATTATTTATTTTGTTTTTTATTTTTTTACTTTGATGAAAGATATTGTTGAAAAGACAACAAGAAATAAATTAGTCGGCAAAAGAGTACTGGTTAACGAAGTAAACAATCATACAGCAAAGCTTAGAAAAACGAAAAATCCCTCATCTCCTTCTATACTTTGCTTAGCCAACTAATAATCAGCTACCTCGTTGCCACCTTTCCCTTAGAACATGATAAAACTTTATAATAAAGGTTTGTGATTGTTAATATGATAATCACTGGAAATTTATATAGTTATTAAATTCAAAACCCGTGAAATTAATTAAAGTAACCGTAAGTTAGGCTGATACCCGTGTTAATAAAAAAAACACTCCTGATAGCAATAGCTTCCGTCTTTTCAGAATTAATTTCTAATACCTGTGGAGGATGAGAAAACACATAGAAACCAACGGCATAGATGATCTTTCCCTTGACAAGAAATCCCCATTTGCTAAAACAAATCATTCATAGATAGAGACACTATATATTCATTAACCAAAGAGCTTTTAATTATACTATTTGCCGACAAAAATGTTGTGGTTAGATAATATTCTTTTTATTGATATTTTATTTTTTGTTTGTTAAAAAAAATTGAGAAAGAAATTAAATTCCTATTGGTAATTATGTTGATAATGTGAATAAAGAAGAATTGAAATGGTGCTACTATTTTAAAATAAGTCAAACTATGATAATTTTATTTATCAATTATTTATAACCAAATATAAATAATAAACACACAGAAGATAAAATTAGCTACCTAGTATAAACGTGGATGGTGTGGATAGTGGTGGAGTACCATTGTGGAGAAAAACTGTCTACATAATTTACAATTAATTGTTGTTATTAATTAGGCTAAAGAAGAAACGAAAGATCTATTGATTCCTCCATCCTAATTTGGACATTAATGTGCATAGATATTGCTAAATCTTTCACCCACTAATTAACATGAAAAAAAAAATTATTTGATGATAATCTAGTAGAATCAAATGGAGTAAAATAAGCTCAGTTAAGATTTCCTTGCCCTCCAAATGATATAACAATTAATTTATTCATGCAAATATAAGAAATTAATGAGTTGCATAGCAAAGAGGGAAAGGGTGATATATATAGCTTGGCTACGAGTTTTTTTTTTTATTAACGTGAGTGTTCGGGTTAACTTGCGCGTACCTCGACTAATTCCATAGACCCTGAATTTAATGATCATATAAGTCTCCAGTGACCATCATATTAGCAACCATAGGACTCGAACCTGAGATCATAGAGGGAGCAAACCCCGCTTGGCTACGAGTCTTGTTTGAGGTGGATAGTGCTTGTGAAGTATGCATAAGCGGCTATGAGTCTTATTTGAGGTGGATAGTGCTTTTGAAGTATGTATAAGCTCAGTAGTTGTTGTTGTTGTTCGAAGATAATTAAGAAAATAAATTGAACTTCCTCTACTAATTCCATTGAAATACATGAATAAAATTGTTATTTTTCAACAATGTATGTGTATGTGCATGTGTGGAGGGCTAGAGATATATTATCAGCATGCCCCTGTTATTAGCCCCATGCATATTAATTTTAAACTTTACTTGTAGCAATTAACATCAATTAATGGTTCATTAGGAATCATTAATTCCAAGTCATTGGAAAGCTTAAATTGATGAGATCCCCCTCCAATGGAAAAGGAGGACCAGAGAAGGAAAGCGGTTGAGAAGGAACATGTAGCACAAAGGAAGGAGTCAGCGATACAAAGTCACGGGTTCTTGTATTTTTCTGGCTTAACTATATATATGGAAGTATATATGATCCCATCCTTTAGGGCTGACTATGGGTCTCCTGCGTTTTGGATGCTCATTAGACCTCTGCCCTTTTGACTTGTCATGGATATCAGTGTCTTATTTTTAGCATTTTCCCATTTCTTTCCCTTTCTGGTTCATGCTGGGCTCTTTTATCAGAAGGAAAAATAAAAAAATAAAAGGAGGGAGGATCTAATCAAAGCCCAATTCAATGGACTAGTGGTAGAGGGTTAAGCAGGTGAAAGTCAACCATCAATATTTGCAATATTGAGAGAGAGAGAGAGAGAGAGAGAGAAGAAACTAGGAGAAAGACATGATTAATGTAGAAACAATTTGATAGGTTTAATATTCTTGTATGACACTTGACTTGGCAAGATGCCCGAAAGATTCATCCATTGGCTTTTGTCATGGAGAGGAAAGATCTATTTAGTTGATGTTACTACATGTAAGAATAGGAGACAGCAACCTCAAAGACCCCCATATGGGGCTAGTTTAATTAAGATTGAAATGTATATATTTATACAGCAGAAGTAATCCACCACTTTTTCCTTTTCTTTTGGTGGTTATGAATTTAGTTCACTCTTCTTTGAGTAATCAAACCCACAATCCCCCCCAAGCCCCATTGATGCTCATTTCTTAATAATAGATTGGGAAATATTAAAGTAAGCCTGGAATTTATTTTTTTTTGTTTGTGGAATAATGAAAGAGTTCCAAAAAGTTATGCGGTTTAGAGACAAAAGAAGTAATCGGACCTTTGTTGAGAGTTAAAGCTCCTAAATTTATTTGTAGCTGTTTCCGATTAATTCTCAACTTGTTTCCGTGCTGCCTATATCTCAAACGTGTGTTCGAAACCTTTCTTTCTGGATTAATATTTATTAAAGAATAATATAAATAATATTTTGAAATCTCATCTATTATGTTAAGATAATTATTTGATATGATATAAAAACCTTGATGACCAAACATTCTTATTTATTTGATAAAAATTAAACTCAAAATAATATAAATTTGTGCAAGTTTCAAGTTCAAAATACTTTCATTTGAGGATGTGTTAAAGAATAATATAAATCATATTTTGGGAACTCACCTAACAGCTTAAACTATTGAATTAAGATAGTTCTTTGACAACATTTTCCATAAGAACAAAAAAAACTGTTAGGACATTCCAATCTGTTGCTTTTCTAACTGTTTGTTCTGTCCGACATTCTCTTCCATCTAGATTAGTATCGATTACAGAGAAGACGACTCAAAGGCTGGGAGATGCATCAAACGAGGTAATCCTCGGAGTAAATGTGTATTTCTTTATTTTCTGGAACGTGAAAAAGAGGAATCAGACAAGGTTCCAAGACATCTTCAAATCTTGGTTCAGCCTGTTAATTCCATCTTCCGATTATGATTATTCAGGCCAAAACATTTAACTCCACAACGCATTAGTTGAGTGACGTTCGTCTGGAGCCTCTATGGCAACATGCTGCCTTGACAGTACCTCTTCCCAATTACACGCTGTTATGGTTTAAATTTTGATGACATGCCACTCATATACCAAACTGGCTTGCTGCAGGAAGCTCAGTTGCTCGAAGACCTAGCTAGCTACATGGGAGGGAGGCAACAATTTTAAAGGAAAACTAAGGATGGTTATGCCCTAGTATTTTTTTATTATAATACTTTTCTAGGTTTTTTTCTATTTAAATATTATATAATTTCATAGTTTATTTTTTCTATTAAGTATTATTAGAGTTCTATAGAAGGGTTGTAATTTTTTATTTTTTTTCGACAAGTAGCGACATGAAGAAATATTTTCAGTGCGCATTGCACCGCAGAACTCTCAGGAAAAAATGAATTGAGCATGTCCAGTGACATGCATAGAGGAGACGCCAAAACACAAGAAAGAAGACAACTGATTGCTGAAATTCGCTCAGCAACATACACAAGGATTGAAGGAAAGAAATTAAGTCTGCCTAAATAAGATAAACAGTTTTCATTACAACAGCTACATCATAAAAGAAAATAAATATACAAAGAAGATCGCAGCAGGAGGAAGTGTAAATTGAATGGTGGAAACAGAATTTAAGAGATAATTAGCAAATCACATCAAATGTGCACTTGCAGTAGCCCTCACCCAGATAGAACACCAATAAAGAATCTACCTAAAAATTTGCTGGGACCTGATAATTCTTTCAGGGCTTTTGCCTCCTAGAAAATGGTCCCATCAGAAGTTACAAGAACTTTATGTATATGCTATGACGCCTCTAAACTAAATATTTCATAACACATTAGATGTCACAGGTTGAGTAAAAATTTGTTGAGTGACAACTGATCGTAATGTACATACAATATGCATGGTCCAAGGTAGAAGGCATGACCAAAATACTAAATTGGATCACCTGCTTTTTGACTCATTCTCTGCTAGCTTCTTCCTTAGATCCTTGAGAGCGTCAACAACCTCAGAATCAAGATTATGTTTTAATAATCTACCCTGAAAGGAAGTAGGCCTGAGCAGATAGATAAACAAATTAACCACTTCGATATAGAAAGTTCTTTGGAGTGAATGATATTTGCATTCAGGAGAGAGTAAAGTCACTTGAGATAAATTGAAGGTTCAATGCAATTATAATCAACTAAAGCACAGATAGGGTTTGATCCCAAGCACCTCTTTTTTCTTGACTCAAAGGCCAACCTTTCTCATCAAAGAAATAAAACTGATAGACCAAACTTTTCATCCAGAGATTTATTTTACCTTTTAATTTATACTATAGAGTCTTTTTCATGATTTTCCTTCATCAGATCAAACTAAATAGACAGTAGGTGATATCATTGAAAGGCTTGAAAGAGAAAAAATATTTGCACATGATGTCAAAGGCTTTTCATCTATTGGGGCTCCTGCAAGGATTTCCTTTGTTCAAATGAAGCTAAATAGGCTGGTAGGTGGATATCATTGTTAGACCTACAAATGAGGAACAACAACTTTTTACAAGATGTGATGTGCTTTCATAAGTTGGGGTTCTTGTAAGGATTTCAAATTAGTTGGGATTCCTGAAGCCATATCGCTAGCCAGCCTGTATGCATCAGCAAAACAAAGCTTGAGCTTAAACTCTTATTTTTAGCTCAAGAATGTTAACATTGGAAGGGACACTTCTATTACATGCAGACTTGAATAAAGGGCAAGGTTGTATTCTACTGTGGAGTTGGGATTTAGTGCTGACTAAGGACCAAGGTCCGAGGACTCTGTATATTTTATTCAAATACAACTCAAGTTTCTTTTGACCCAGTCATTTGGGACCAAACAGTGTCTCATCTTCTAATACTTTTTTATTAGCAGCAATAAAATGTTCCTTAATTTATTTCTAATTTAAAGCACACCTTAGTTCTTGAAGTGCCCTCTCCACCTCTTGCTGTGATGCCTTTACCTACAATTATAACATTGAAAGAAGCTGAATTGCAAACAGCAAAAACAAAACGATAATTTTTACACAGAAAATTCAAACATCAAGCATTTAAAAGAAGACAAAACAAAGAGTGCCTCACCTCAGAAACCAAGGCCTTGCAACTCCAAATAAAGGCTCCCTGCCACAACGGTATAAAACAAAAGTATCAGGAAATTAACTGAGCATCATAAGCCCCATGTTAAAAAAGAAAAAAAGAAGTTATATAGCATTCTACTGACCACAAGGTGATGTCCTCTTACAACACAATACAAAAGGATTGTTTTAATTTTCAAGAAACAATATTTAATATGAAAAGGACCAAAACAGGAAAGCATGCAAAGGGATAAGACTAAAGAGTTATTTCTAAGATTTTCTGATTTGGATTGGGGGCACATTTACAGAAACAGAAGAAATTATTCCAAAACTGGGGAAAAAACTATAGTAACACACTTAATTTGGCACAAGTTTTCTCGAAGGGAGCTAGCAGAAGATGCAATCTTAAGTAATTACTGCCAATGGACTGGAAATATAATAGCATGGTCCTCCTTGCATTGTCTCGAAACAAAGTTTAAATACAGCCTCTCTCTCTCTCTAAATAAATAAATACATGTGCGTTGTGCATGCATGTGCTTTGAGTGTTTAGAGAGAAAGAGAGAGAGATTTGGAGCTAAAAAAGTAATCAAATTTACTAGATCAACAAAAGTCCATACAAAGATAAACAATTATAAGGGAAATGCATACTGCTCCATGTGCTGCATGCTGCTGAATATGATCAGAAGTAACGACCCATACTTTTGGACATCCATCCTCCTTTAAGGCTACAACCTGTTAGAGAAATAAGATTCCAATGCTAAGCACAAAGGATAACAGCTAACACACGAGACAGAAGAAAGCAAGAAAATTATCTTCAAGCACATCACCAGTCTTCAAACAGATAATGGCATAATAAGGGTAACCACATTTACTGCAGATATGAACAAGTTGCCAATCAGGATGTGAAACTCTTGCATGAAGAAAAGAGACCTGGACCCAGAATCTTATTAGTTCTCCACATGACTAGAAAGATCTGTCTGACAAGCAGATAGAGCAAAACGTGGTTTAAGATTTTCCTTGCAGGGGACAACAGGATAAGAAAATCCTAGACTGTGACAAATGGATTAAGATATTGGTTAACTTAAGTAAATGTGAAATTCATGGCCCAAATGTAGTATAAAGAAATAGTTGGAAGAGTAGGGGTAGGAAACATGATGACATGACACCAAAACAAAGAGAAAACTCTATGACAATTACCTCTAGCTGATAAATAATGGTGTATATCAAGAATTTCTAACATCAGTGGTCTTTTTCTTTTCTTCTCCATTTTGATATTATTAGGAAGCTTTTAGGAATTAAGTTGCCCAGCAGGGGTAACTTTTTAACATCACACAAACCATCTGCCTCCACAGGAAACATGGAATGAAAGTTGGACCCAGGACCTCTAATATGGAACTAGAGATAAAGCCATGGGAATGTCTCCTTGGAACATCACAACGGTAGTTTAAAGAGAAGATCTTAATTTCCTTATCAACTTGACATAAAAAAATACCTCTTTTTCAATCCATGCATCAGCACAAGATTCACCTGTGAAAATCACGTCGACACTGCAAATTGCGGATGTTTTATATAAAAAAAAGAACCAATTATATCAACAATTCACAGCAAGACATTTGATAACATATATAATTGAACAAAGTAACACAAATCATTCTCAATCAATATTAGATAGCATGGTAAAAAATGATAGTCAGGGCAAACAATAACACCTTCAGTAATAATACTTATCTTTCATACAAAATAAAGGGGCACAATCCCATTACATTTACAAAACCAAAAATCTTCAACCTACAATAAACACTCTTAAATCTTTGATAGTCTGGTCATTCAGAGGAAGCGATAAGTATAATTCAAGTGCATGTGCAAGTGCGTGTGCAACTAATTGCAAGATCAGTAACTCAACTCATCTAGGCCTTAAGTGCTATGATCAGCCTATTTTCTAAAATTAGCATATTGTTATGAAGCACAAATGGATTTCTTGATGGATCCTATTTTATATAGATGATGAAATCTAAATAGTCATCCAGAGAGTAGATTATCACAAAAACTGGTAATTATAGATTAGGATTATAAAAGTACCCAGCAAAATTTTCCTTGTGCGTAGGCAGCCCTGACATCATGGCATCAAAGACAACTACCACTTTCACATCTGTAAATGTTTCAAAGTTAACAAAGATAGAGGCATCAACATTTGGAAAACGAGTAAAAGGATGCAGGATGGAATTAAGTTTCAATGTTACTCAAGAAACTAGGAGCAAATGACCCAAAACCAACAGAAAATAAGGATTTAAAGTGAAGAGTCGCTAATTAACTCTTCCAGGTTCATGAATATCAATTCCTTGTGGTTATGGTCAAACATCAAAAGAGGACAGAAGCATACTGCTTCCATATTCAATTAAGCAAGGGCCAAGTTGTAACATGCAATATATGATGGGATATGTAACGGTCATCCATAATCGATCTTAAATTGGGCAGTTCTATAGGCACTTCACTTTCAAGTTTATGAAATCAACAATTTAATTGTGATAACATTTACAAGTACATAAAAAATAATTGTGCAATACATTAAGTGAAGTTTTTTAAGAGAGCACTAGTTAACTTTAGTTTCCTAATTCTACTCATCATCTTGAAAGGTGCTGAATTATCATAAGAAATAATTGTGTTCCAATTTGATCCAAGAATAGCTGATTTTTTAGACAAACCCAATAGGCAATGAAACTCCATTGGATTCAATCAAAATAGAAAATATATTCACAACAAAATAGAACTATCAAGTCTCAAAGTTCCAGCACTCTTCGCCACAAAATTCTTGTCCATTTGAGAATGTGTATTAACAGAATTCACAGGTTGTTACATTATTACATGCCAATTATGACCGTTGTGTTAGAATATTTATTTTTATGACGTTAACTTTGCATGAGTGTTTTAAGGGGTGAAGTGAAAACTCACTTATTTGTTGCCCCATTGACAATTGACCATGGAAAAGAAATTTAGAAAGACAAATAAGGCAGGGGATGAAATATCTAACGAGTTTCTTCAAGAAAATGATAGTAGAGTTTTTCTAATCACAAATTATTATTCTCATGGTCCTCCCATCATAGTTAATACCCCTTAGAAGAAAAAGTATAATGATGGGTGCCTGCAAGTCCAACCCATCTAGGTATGTCTAAGTTCTATCAAGGAACACAGCTATCAGAAACCTTTATTATGTCTACACAGAGGGTAAATTGGCCTGAGGTAGCAGAAAGTAAGACTAAAATATGTTCCAAATGGTTGAGGCATAGGAAATTGAAGGCAATATCAAGTCTTGCCAAAAGAGCACAAAGTGCAAACCTCTGGCCAAACTGAATGCTACAAGTTCATCGATTAACTTTTGTCGTGCAATATCAAGTCTTCCATTCACAAAATGTTTCTTCAGTTTCGCCCAGTATCCACATACATTATACCCATCAACAAGCAAGACAGGGACTCCAGTTTCTACAATCTGGTTCGTACTGTAAATCATAGTTAGCAGAGCAAAGAGCAATGCTTTTCCAAGAGGCTTAAAAGTGGATGCTGAAATAAAAAATAAAAAAAATAAAAGAAGGAACCTGGAAAGAATATTACTAGTAGAGACTCAAGGTAGGATCACGGTAGAGCTCTGTGTCCTCTGGAAGGTCCTCCTTCTCCACCTTCTTTCTGCGGTAACTAGTAGAAGGCTTAGGTGTGCTAGACTTCCTCTTTTGAAACTCCTACAAAATCCTTCATCGGATTAGATTACGGGCAGGAATCCCACAAAGGAGATGCATATTTCCGCAAAACCGACCTTCCATAACTTTAGAAACTGCAAATTCTGCTTGACGTTTGATGTGATTCTTGGAGGAGCTGACTCAGAACCCTGTTAATGAAATGACAATTACAAATACACAAAAATCGTTAGACGTCAACCTTGAATAAGTTTCTTAGACCAAATCCTCTTCAAAACTGTTTCAACCCACTGAATATATTAGCTCAATCTGATGATATGATTCTTTGAACAAAGATTTCCATTGTTGTTCAACATAAGATATAAGATACATCTGTATTCCCTGATCATATTCAATTTCAATCCAACTTGGGGGATCATATTCATATTAAAAGAATTATTTAGCTAAATCTCAGGTGAACCATACACTTCTTGATGTAAAATCTATTATTGGACCCCCCCCCCCCCCAACCACCACAAATAAACCTTATTGTTTTCACATCTCCAGCCATGTACATTGATGCAGCTAGCTGATAAATAGGTGTTAACATGACAGATACAGAATCAAGCATATGGCGGGGGTACAATGGCATAGAGGAACTACTTATCAGAAGGGCAAAAAAAAACAGACTGTCAAAGTTGTTATTGAAAGGGACAGGAAATAGAGAGTAGAGCAAAGGGAAATAACTAACCTTATTAGGAGAAGAGGCAGGCTGGGATTTCTTGCTTTTGGCCATTAGAATAACAACCCTGTAGTTGTTGTAATGGTGGCAAGAAGAGGAAGAAGCACCATATGGGGATCGTACTGTAACTGCTTTCATGGATGGACCCACACACTTTGCTCTTCTTAATTGAATAAACAATTGGTCTTGGAATTTTGACAATCTAATCTACATGGAGATAAGAGTAGTAGGAGGCTTGGAGCAGTAGAGCAGGAGTAGTTGTGAAACTGAACGTGAAAGAGGAAGATAAATATGAGGTTATTAGCTGGACAGGCAGGCAGACAGGACATCGAATGTGAACCACAACAATCGTCTCATAGTCTCATGTCTCAGCCTCTCCCTCCCTCTCTCTCTCAAAAGACAACTTTCATCTCTTCTAAATTGTGTACGAAGACACGCAAATTTAACAAGGCCCTGAAACATTTTCCTTTGCTTTTGGGTCTGTTCCTGTTAGCGATGGATATGTTTATGGTTTTACATTTTGGGCTTTTCTCTACTTTGTGGACTTCGTGATTAGGCTACTCAGCCCATTATAAATAATGTTAGTTTGATTCCCCACAAAGCTGCATAGAGCTTTTTTTTTCAACATAATAATAATATACAGCTATCATAATCTATTTTTGAATTAATTTTTAAAATTTTTTCTTTAGAAAAAATAATAAAATTAAAAAATAAAAGAAACTGATATTTTGGAAAAAAAAATAGGCTGAAAAGGATTCCAAAAAATACATAAAAATCAAGCTGCAATTTTGGATGGAATTAAAAGAACTATTTGTACCCAATCCAAAACTGAAGAAACAATGTTGATTCAAGGTTAAATTAAATGACTATTGGATGAATCTACATAAAAGTTAAGTCAAGTGACATTATTAAATTTTTAATAGGCTAATTTGATTTAATCATTTGCCAAATTAAAAGTTTAGTTATGTTTAAGAATTAATTTGGGTTCAATTGAAAGATTTAATTAGGTGTAAGGACTTAATTAAACTTTAAATGAGTCAAATTAATTTTATTAGGGGCTTAATTGAGAAGATTAGAATTGTAGAATATCAAATTTAATTTTTATCAATTCAATTGATTGAAATTAAGGGTAAAATCACAATAAAATTAAATTTTTGAGGTCAATTAAGGGTTAAATTGAAGAAATTTACAGTCAATGGTTATTTTGCAAAAGGCGCTGAACTTTAGGGAACTAATTGGCTAAAATCAAGGGTACAATTGATGAAAATTGAAAGTTTAATGGTTAATTAAGGGTCAATTTTTTAAAATCCAAAACCAAGGACCAAAATAAAAAATGTGCTACAATCCAGGAATTTGAAGTTTGTCAGGGGTGAAATTATATCAAATTGATAGTTTTAAGCCAAACAGAGGTGTAATTTAGATAAATCAGAAATCTAATGACTTAATTGAATTTTACCAAAATGGCGTCATTTTGGTTACTGTTCATCTTCTTCTTCAATTTTTGTCAGAAAGACTGATCAGGGAGCTACTTTGCAAGTGCATTTAATGTCTCTACCCTTCACCAAATTTAACAAAAACTTGTATGAAAATGATCACCTGACATCTGACTACACCCTGATATGATTCTTTTTGGCCGATTGTTGCGATGCCGTAGTCGCATAAATTAATTACCCTAGCTTAAAACACACAAGATAGTATAGAGCAAGTAAAGGGTCGATCTCACGAGGAAGGTTTAGTTTAGATTTTTATGTTTTACGATATACAATTTTGGGGGGGGGGATTGAGATTATCTAGGCTATAGTAGAATAAAACAATCAAGCTAAATTAAATAAATCAAAAAACTATCAAGAGAATAAACATTGGTTTCAAGTAAACATCTAAATATGGAAATTAGAACCAATCATTGAAACGAAACATCAATTTATGTTCTGAATCCTTATGATCTTTTCTTAACATTGGTTAGTTAACAGATTCGCCGTATAACTAACTCTAACCATCAAACAATCACAGTGTCCGCACTAATAATTAAAATACAATGGTAACCTTAAGAACTAGATAAGTTAATTAATCTAGACATCATAACTGTCTGTAGTTCATGTTTGATTTGATTGAATGTTTTTTCTAAGATTAATAACACAGATTCGCTACGATTATTAAACTTTGTTGCTTCACAAGTTCATATATTACAACTCTGATTTTAATAGCAAATTTAGTAATAGATTGTTCACAATAATAACTTAGAGTCTGCTCTAACAATTAAAATAAACAATTCTAAGAAATAAGTATAGGAAAATAAACATATTCATTCATCATATAAAATGAAAAGAAAAGGTAAAATAAATCTCACAGTTCTTAAAATATGAAGGTTTCTATGTCCTTACAACCAAGAAAAAGAGTTTAGTCTTACATGTTTATTAAATAACTAATCAAAAAGAAAGAAGAATGCATGATTTCAGTTTTTTTTAGAGGAAGGTGTGTTTTTTCTCTCTTAGCTAGCCACCCCTTCTTTCTTTCTCTCTTTCTTTTTATTTGATAGAAAACCTTAATATCTCTTTCCTACAAAATAGTCCTTTACCCAAGTAGACAATTTACATTTAAGTAGTTCAATAACTATTTTTCTAAATAAGGAGAAATAATCTTGCATAAAATCATCAAACTTTGACTTTGGACTTATAAGAGTTAAATTGCCAAAATAAAGACTTGGATGTCGGTTTGGATGCTTTGGGAAGTAATTTGGACTTGTTTCTTCACAAAACCTGTATGCTAGCAGAATTCATGTGTCATCTTAGAAAAATCATATCTCTCTCATATGAGCTCAATTTCTGCTAAAAGTTTGTATGATGATATAGGTCTTCGAGTTAGAAATCCAAAAAAATTGAGTTTTGCATCAAATAGACTTCTCTAGCTCAAGATATTCAAGTCGGAATGACCAAATGTTAACACTAGCAGAATACAAGATTTGTCTTTGAAGGCTGCGATCTCCATGCTCTTTCTCTTTTTATTTTTCTTTCCATATAGGTATAGAAATGTATGGATGTTATCTTTCTAATTCCACTAGAATCACTTCGCTTCGACCACTAGAGTTCAAGTTCTACACAAAACATCGATCAGAGGTCAAATCTATCAATTATCTCATATTTACTTCTTTTTGAATCGTACATCCAAAAGTGCCTTCAAAATATAAAATAAAGAATATCAAGGCATTTCATATATAAGACATAGAGAAAATACTAGGTAAATGTGGGTAAAATTATCAAATAATATGGTTGCATCACTACTTGACACTATAACAATCATGGTGCCGGCCCAAATAGGCCAACTCAAGCAGCCTTCAACTGCTAGATTTGACAATTCATAGTGACCACTTTGAACCAATTGTTAAGATCATTCGGGGCTGAATCAAGGGCCAAGATTTGGCACCATAAAAGATAACATATTCCTCTTCCACTCCATATAAATAGGGGTAGATTTCATGGCCTGAGAGAGGGGAAAATTAGGTCCAAAGATGGAGAAAAACCAGCATTTTTCCTAGTTTTTCTATCATTATTATTCTCTCTCTCTCTCTCTCTCTCTATATATATATATATATATATATATATATCATGCCCTCAGCAACGATGACCTCGACGTCAGCCTCTCCACCAACAGCTCCACCACAAGCCACCCACTAGACCACAAGTCGTCCACTCTCATGTTAGGAGTAGCCACTATAAACTCCTTCGTCTACGCCACAAACTCTTCCCCTAACAACCAACACTTCCTTCTATGTCGTTACCAATACCCCTCCTCTTTGTTGTTACCAACACCCCCTTATATGTCGTTGCCACCACCAACCTCCACCGTTGCAACCACTAGCCTCATGTCGTCCTCCCAAACCACCAGCCAGGCTTCCCGACACCATGCTATCTCCTCCCCCCTTTAGCTACAAACTTGATTGCCATCTGCATGAAAACCAGGAGACATATTAATTAACGTGGTTGTTGGGCTGGGACAGCAACCATGTGGGAAGTGGGTTGGACCCATTCCAGCCTAATTTATATTTAATAATAATAATAATTAAACACAAAAAAAATGAAAAAAAATCAAAACCCCTTTAAAAAAAAGTGTTTTTCTCGCATATTTTCCTACTAATTTTGCATAATATTGAGCTGTATATTTACATTGTAAGATATAGATCTAGTATTAAAATACTCAGTTTTCTTTGAAACGTTTCTTAAAAAAATTTAAAATTCAAAATAAATCTCAAAACTTTAAATTAATTTCCCCTTTCACTAAATAAAAAAATATTTTGTTTTCATGCATACAGTCAAATTCTAAAAGTTTTCTGAGCATGTTTTCATAAAAAAAAAAAAAAATTATATCGTTCTTTTGTTTAAAAAAAATATCTTAACTAGTTTATGATTATTTGTTAGGATTTAGTAAAAATATCAAAAACCCTTCACCAATTTTTTTGTTCATTTTACATTAGGATTTAGATGTAGACTTTAATATTTTGGGGTGTAAAAATACACTGTAAAGTATACCCTCAAATATTAAAGATGCAAAAGATAAATGTAAGGCTAAATTTATACCTTATAACGGTTAGGATTGAACCCAATAAGGTAAAAACTTCCTCATAAAGGGAGATCTATCTTTAACCTTATAAAAAAAAGCAACGAATAGAAACTTGACCTATAAAAACAATCAAATAACAATGCAGCTTATATTAGGTGTTTTTTCTCTTTGAATTAACAATCTACAAGAATATTCTGTATGATCATTTAACCTCCTTTTAAGGTGTTTCCAAATGATATGCATCATGATTTTAACATGGAAGGGGTTGATTCAAATGTGTATGGACATTCAGATGGTCCAATGACAAGAGCTCAAGCAAAACAACTATAAAGTGCTTTAACAAGTCGGAGTAGCATGATTGAAGCTTCGATGAGTTTAAGGGCTTGCGAACTGAATGGAAATTGTTCAAATATGTTTGTTTGTCTACAAATAAGGCTTGGGTTATGATTTGGGAGTTTTGACGAGTTTGGGTTTGCTATCAGCTCATGGATTAATTTTGGCCCAAATTTGCTCTTGTTTAATGCGTGGGAAAATAAAGCCTATTCAACATGGTTTTCAAGTTCAGAATGTCATCTTTCCAAATTTCCAACCATGCATGTATTGGAGTTTTTTTAGAAAAAGTTATGGTTGTTTTAGTTTTGTGTGTCTATTTGTGTCTTCTATAAGTAAAAAACATGTGTTATTTATTATTTGTTCAGTTTTCGAAACAAAGTCATTTATTGGGGTTTCCATTATGTTATTTTGGTATGTCCTAGACTTGGAGGATTGTTCCAAGTATATAATGATGTTTTAGACCGTGTTTTGTGACTTTTGGCAATAATATTAAACTTTTAAACTTCTCATTTAAAGAGTTTTCTTCCTTGATCTTCCATTTCCAAAATTGGTTGAAGAACAATTCAGACTTATCACTCTTAATTACAAAGAGTGTGGAGTCTTTATCCTGAATGGAATTCCTTTATAGCGTCTCCGACTTATCAATAAGTTTCATTCAAACTTTATCCCTCATCTCCATTATAAATTACATAATTTCTAGCCTAAACACCATAAGAGAAACCATATAACCAAACCTACCTTCCTTCATCTTCATATCAGATTGTGTTAGTTTGTTTGGGTTAGAAAGCTAAGGCATATCACTTGTATTTTGTATCCACTTTGTTTGATATAGTAAAATCTTTATATGTATTCATTGATGGATTAGACAATTTAGTTGAAACCATGTAAGATTGGATTGTAAGCGCAACTTATTGGGTTGCAGTGATCTCATGATGAGATTTGGGAAAAACGATGGGAATTCATGATCAGATAAATACCTTTATGCAAATGATGCAAATGAACAATTTGTAACCCCAACAAAGGCAAGCCTGTAGGGTGTAATGAAATGCTATTGTAGAGGCTGAATTGGAGCCAAATAGGGTTGTCGAGGCTGACGAAACGGGTAGACCAAGAAGATAAAATATCTCTTTCGTCATCTCTTCATAATCACCAAGGCTAGTTGTTGTAAGGTGGTTATGTTGGAGTTTACTAATTATGCTTTTGTTATGGTAGGAAAACTTGAAAATTCAGAGGAGAAGGGATGACGAAAAGGATATGACCACTTGGACGGCTATGAAGAGGGTGGTTAAGAAGAGGTTTGTACCTGATTACTACAAACAAGAGTTATACATAAAACTTTAGACCTTACAACAAGGATCTTTGAGTGTGAAGGAGTATGTGATGGAGTTTGAGCTACTAATGATACGTTGTAAATTGATAGAAACCCAAGAACAAACCAAAGCTAGGTTTATTGGTGGGTTGATGAAGTATATTGTTAATGTTGTTGAGTTGCAGCCATATATCTTCCTTAAGGATGCGATAAAACTTATAATAAGGATAGAGAGACAATAGAAAAAAGGGTGTTTCCGAGCTAGCATAACAACACTGAATGCTTCAAAATCTATTTTCACATCTTCATGAACGTGGAATACTTCTAAAAAGGATAAGAAAGTGGGGTTTAGTAAGGGGAGTACAAGTTCAAATTTTACAAAGGGTAAAGAATAGGTGATCGAACCTCAACATCCCAAAAGGTCGCGAGACATTAAATGTTTCAAATGTTTGAGGCTTGGGCATATTGCTTCTAAATGTTTGAACAAGAGATTTATGGTGGTGCATAGGAAACATGGAAAGTTGGTCAGTAGCGATGAGGCAGAAATTAAAGTTAAGGATGAGCATAAAGAAGATTTTAAGCTAGTGGAATGGGATTTGTTAGTGGTGTAGTGGGTTTTGAATGCAAAAACTGACACTAGTGAAGAACAACGTGAGAACAACTTTCATACAAGATGTCAAATTCGGGATAAGGTGTGTGGAATGATTATTAATAATGGAAGTTGCACTAATGTTGTGTCCACTACCTTGATGGAGAAGTTGGGTTTAACTACTGTTCCACATCCTAAACTGTATAGTTTACGGTGGCTTTACGATAATGGAGAGATTCGGATGACAAAGCAGGTTCGTGTGCCTTTTTCCATCAAAACTTATCATGATGAGGTTTTGTATGACATGGCTCCGATGTCAACTAGCCTTGTCTTATTGGGGTGTCCATGGGAATTTGATAAAGATGTGACCTACAATGGACAAAATAATACTTACTGATTTATGTTGGATGGGAAGAAGGTGAATTTATTACCATTAAGTTCTCGATAAGTTAGAGAGGATCAGTTGCAAAGTTAATAAAATGAGGTGAAATTGGGTAAAGGGCTTATATTAGCCAAGAAGGGAGACATCGAGTAAGCATTAGCTTCAATTGGGGTTGTTTTCATGGTATGAGTGAAACCATTATTGCAAGTAGAGAATGTGGAATTGCTAACACATATTATGAAGTTGCTTGAGGAGTTTGCATATGTCTTTCCAAAAGAGTTACCTAAGGGTTTACCACCTATTCGTGGGATTAAACATCAAATTGACTTGGTGCCAGGAGCTTCACTTCCTAACTAACCAACCTATAGGTGCAATCCAGAGGAGGCAAAGAAGATTTAAATGTAGGTTGGTGAGCTCTTAGATAAGGGTTACATGCGAGAGTCACTTAGTCCATGTTTCGTGCCTACTTTGCTTGTGCCAAAAAAGGATGAAAACCATGCAGATGTGTGTGGACAATCGTGCAATCAACAAGATAACAATTAAGTATCAATTTCCTATACCTATACATGATGATTTGCTTGATGAGTTATATGGTGTTGTGTTGTTTTCTAAGATTTATTTGATGAGTGGTTATCATAAAATTAGGATGAAAGAGGGGGATGAGTGAAAAACAACATTTAAAACTAAACAAAGGTTGTATAAATGGTTGGTAATGCCATTTGGGCTATCTAATGCACCAAGTACATTTATGCGACTTCTGAATTATGTTTTGAGGAAGCATATTAGATTGTTTGTTGTCGTGTATTTTGATGATATTTTGGTGTATAGTTGTAAATCCCGAGAAAAAAAACCAAGGCTGGATTAAATTAAAGAAAATAAACTAAACTAAAAAGAAGTGGGGGCAAGAACGAATACACTTAAAGAAAATGGGGCTTAAATGCAAATAAGAATAATTATAGAGCATAAATACTCCTATTCTCACCAAAAACAGATTTGCAGCTACATAAAGAAAGAAAAGAGGGAGTTTTTATACCTATTTTTTTTACAAATCAAGAGAGAAACACCAAAATTTCAAGAACCCATCCCAGATTGAGGGTTATAGGTAAAATAAACCCTGGTGGGAAAGGGATTAATAAGAAAAAATTGAACAAGAAGAGAAGAGGGGAGGGTCGGCTGTCATTAGAAAGAAAATGAGGGATCGAAGCCTTGATTCGCACCAGGTAAGATATTATAAACCTGGTCTTTGAGTCATTTCAAGTCGATTATGAATTGATGCCTGGATGTAAATTTATATTGAGTTCTTAGACTTGAATTGAAAAAAAAAGAAAAGAAAGTAAGAGTTGTTAAAGTAAAGAACTTTGTGTGTTGTGTGTAAATGGAAAGGTGATGAATCTGGACAGTTTCGTTTCTTGACCTTCAAAGAGATTTTGGGTAGGAGAATGAAGAAATTAGGATCAAGTTCCTTCATAGAAATTGTATTTTTGGATGTTTACTAACTAATGAAATTGGTCTTGCTCAATTTGGAGTCATATAACTCCAGTTATGGGTCACCAACCGAGACTGGGTCATGACAGACCCTATAGGGTAGTAGGTCTGGTTCATTGATGAGCAATTTTGACTATCTTAGAGGTAGAACTGGGTTTTTCTCAAAACAAAGAACTTGTAGCCTCATGTCTTACCTTTCCAACACCATAAATTTCACTTGAATTGGAGTTCTATAACTCCAGATATAGTTAAAAATCTGAGGAGAGGTCAGACAGTAACAGTTCAAAAACGAGACAGTAACAGTTGGATAGTAACAGTCCAAGTGTTTGTTAATGAGCGATATTGACTATCTTAGAGGCAGAACTGGGTTCTTCTCAAACCATAGAACTTGTAGCCTCATGTCTTACCTTTCCAACGCCATAAATTTTGCTTGAATCGGAGTTCTATAACTCCAGATATAGTTAACAATCTAAGGAGAGGTCAGACAGTAACAGTTCAAAAACGAGACAGTAACAGTTGGACAGTAACAATCCAAGTGTTTGTTAATGAGCAATTTTGACTATCTTAGAGGTAGAACTGGGTTCTTCTCAAACCATAGAACTTGTAGCCTCATGTCTTACCTTTTCAACGCCATAAATTTCGCTTGAATTGGAGTTCTATAAATCTAGATATAGTTAAAAATCTGAGAAGAGGTCAGACAGTAATAGTTCAAAAATGGACAGTAACAGTTGGACAGTAACAGTCCAAGTGTTTGTTAATGAGTGATTTTGGCTATTTTATAGGCAGAACTAGGTTCTTCTCAAAACATAGAACTTGTAGCCTCATGTCTTACCTTTCCAACACTACAAATTGCGCTTGAATCGGAGTTCTATAACTCCAGATATAGTTAAAAATCCAAGAAGAGGTCAGACAATAACAGTTCAAAAACGAGACAGTAACAGTTGAACAGTGATAGCCCAAATATAAAGAAAGGAATGATAACTAGGATTGGACAAAGAACGACAGTAATAATGAGTGAAATGAGAAAAACATAAAGTATTAAGAAATGACTGAAAGAAAGGCTTATTGGTTGTTGATATAGTTATTATAAAACATATTCTTGAGTGAGGAAAATTTATGAGATAAACCTGTGATTTGCAGGAGGAACCACAAACGTGGTGCAACAGCAGCAGCAGGGGAGCACGAGTAAAGCTTCTATTGCAGGTAGGTGATTCACACCTATGCTTTCTAGTTAAATTCCATGATTTAATATATTTTTGATGTGAAATATGAATTACTGAATGTATGTGTATTCAAGGTGAAAAGTTGTTATGTGAATTGCCAAGTGATGAAATTATCACTGACAAAGGAAATATGAGAAGTGTGATTTGAGGCATAAACTAGCATACATTGAATGTATGTTAGGATCCCGGGTAAGGGGATCACCCTGTATTGGCTAGCATACATTTAGTGTATGTTAGGATCCTGGGTAAGGGGATCACCTTGTATTGGCTAGCATATATTTAGTGTATGTTAGGATCCCGGGTAAGGGGATCGTCATGAATGGACTAGCATACATTTAGTGTATGTTAGGATCCCGGGTAAGGGGATCTCCACGTATTGGCTAACATACATTCAGTGTATGTTAGGATTCCGGGTAAGGGGATCACCATGTATTGGCCAGCATACATTTAGTGTATGTTAGGATCCCGGGTAAAGGGATCGCCTTATATCGACTCTTATGGGGTGGTGATGACGATACCAGTGGAATTGGTATCGGTAATGTGATAAGCAAAAGTAATCACGTTATATCGACTCCTATGGGGTGGTGATGACGATACCAGTGGAATTGGTATTGGTAATGTGATAAGCAAAAGTAATCACGTTAATCTTATAAGGTCTGGAATGAAGGTTGATAGTGGCAGAGGGAACGGTTATTAATAGTTTGAATAAGAAAGAGATTTTAATAATAAAAAAAAAAACTAGAAGGGAGAAGTAAATGAAATATGAATGCATGTTACCCTGTTGAAATTATTAGATATTCATATTGTTATATTTATTGTGATATTCACCTTGCAATAATATGTATTTTGTTTCAGGATCATGGCATGCACGACAGGAGTAGATCCTAGCTTATGTTCTCTTTTTGAAATCTAGGTTCTAGGGAGTATACCCTTGTATTTTGTAAACATGAAAATGTTTGTATAACTTAATTTGTATAATAAATGTTTAAACTTGATTGGATGAATTTAACGTTGTAGTTTATATATCCATATTTCATGTCTATGTATCTATATTTATTTAAATTATCCATCCATAATGATATTTTTGTTATATAATGCATATCATAAATATTATGGTCGATAGGTGTGAGTATAATTATGGAATTGAAACCCAGGATGATTGGGTTGGGAATTAAGTTATGAGATGTGAACTGTTAGAAGTGTAAACAGGTTATATGTCGGTAACTTGGGACCTTCCGGTATATGGGGGACTCCGTCGATATTCTGTTAGATGTTAATACGAAGACCATGAATACATATATACAAAAAAAAATATTTTAACTACTCTGTTTTTTTTATTGACATGAGATTGTTGTTTTATCCCAGAAATGGGGGATGTTACAATAGTAGAACTTGTGATGATCATGTGGAGCATCTTAGGATTGTATTTGAAACTTTGCGATATGCTAGATTATATGGGAAACTAGAGAAGTGTCATTTCTGTCAAGAAAGTGTTGTGTTTCTTGGTAATATCATTTATAGTAATTGGATTAAGGTTGATAAAGAAAAGATAAAAGCAATTAAAGATTAGTCGAAACCCTCAAGTATTACTGTTGTGAGGAGTTTCCATGGTTTAGCTTCATTTTATTAGTGATTTATGAAGAACTTCTATATAGTTGCACCTTTGATCGAATGTTTGAAAAAAAGAAGTGAGTTTCGGTTGAGTGAAAATGTACAGAAGTCTTTTGAGTTGATTAAAGAGAAGTTATGTATTATGCTTGTTTTAGCACTTCCAGATTTTGCTAAGACGTTTGAGATAGAGTGTGATGCTTTCGGGGTTGGAATTGGGGTTGTGTTATTGCAAGAAAGGAGGCCTATTACATACTTTAGTGAAAAGTTTGATGGTGCACGATTGAACTACTCAACTTATGACGAGGAGTTTTTGCCTTAATTCGAGCTTTAGAGGTATGACAACACTACTTATTACCAAAAGAGTTTGTTGTGCATACTGACCGTGAATCTTTAAAGTATATTAAGGGTCAAAGCAAGTTGAACCGAAGACATTCTAAGTGGGTAGATTTATGGAGTCATTTCCATATGTCATCAAGTATAAAAAGGGACAAGATAATGTAGTTGCCAATGCTTTTTCTAGGAGGTATGCTTTGATTTATATGTTAAATGCAAGGTTGATGAGTTTTGAACAAGTAAAGGATCAGTTTGCTAATGATTCATAATTTGCTTATGTGATTGCCATATGTGTTAAGGGAGCTGATGATGGGTTCTTTATGCATGAAGGTTACTTGTTCAAGATGGGCAAATGTGTATTTCTTCTGGTTCTTTATGGGATTGCTTGTGCGAGAGGCTCGTGGTAGTGGTCTTAGTGGTCATTTCAGTGAAAAGAAGACTTATGAGCTGCTGAAAGAACATTTCTTTTGGCCTAACATGTTGAAGGATGTTCACAAGGTAATTGAGAGATGTGTTGTGTGCAAGAAGGCTAAAGGCAAGGAGAATGCATATAGGCTTTATATGCCATTACCTATTCCGGAGCAGCTATGGATGGATATTAGTATAGACTTTGTACTTGGGAAGCCTAGAGCACAATGTGGAAAGGATTAAGTTATAGTTGTGGTTGATCGATTCTCCAAAATGTCATATTTTATAGCTTACCACAAGACTGATGATGCTGTAACATTGCTGATTTCTTCTTTAGAGAAGTTCTACATTTGCATGGAGTCCCTAAAAGTATTGTATCTGATCATGATACTAAATTCCTAAGCCATTTTTGGAAGACTCTTTGGAGGAAGTATGGAACGAAACTACTATTCAGTACAACATGTTATCCGCAAACTGATGGACAAACGAAGGTAGCGAACCAAACTCTTTCTTCTTCATTGCCAGTTGTTATAAGTAAAAATTCGAAGAGTTGGGGGACTTGTTTGCCTACTGTGGAGTTTTTTTTTTTATAATTGTAATGTGCATGGAGCTATAAAATTTTCATCATTTAAAGTTGTGTATGGTTTTAACCCTTGCGTTCCTATTGATCTAATGCCTATTTCAATTGATGATAGGACTTCTATGGATGGGGTTAAACAGGTAGAAATGATGAAAAAACTCAACGAACAGGTTCGATCTCATATTGAGGAGAAGACAACAAAGTATGCCAAACATATAAAGGGAGAAAAATGATCAGGTTTGAGCTGGGAGATCTTGTTTGGATTCATCTTAGCAAAGATAGATTTTTAAGCAAGCAAAAGTCCAAATTGATGCTGAGAGTTGATGGACCATTTCAGGTTGTTGAAAGAGTGAGAATGACAATGCTTACAAAGTTGACCTTCCTAGTGAGTACAATGTTTCAGCTACTTTTAATGTAAAAGACTTGTCTCCTTACTTGGAAGATGTTGATGATTCTGATTTGAGGACAAATCACTTTCAACCCGAGGGTGAAGATATGCATCATGATTCTAACATGGAATGAGTTGATTCTAATGTGTATGGGCATTCAAATGGTTCAATGACAAGAGCTCAAGCAAAACAACTACAAAGTGCCTTAACAAGTTAGATTAACGCAACTAAAGCTTCGGTGAGTTTGAGGGCTTATGAACTGAATGGAAATGATTTAAATATGTTTGTTTGTCTACAAATAAGACTTGGGTTATGATTTGGGAGTTTTGACGAGTTTGAGTTTACTATCAGTCCATTGACCAATTTTGGCCTGAATTTGATCTTGTTTAACGCATGGGAAAATAAAGCCTATTCTACATGGTTTTCAAGTTTAGAATGTCATCTTTCCAGATTGTTCAACCATGCATGGATTGGAGTTTTTTTAGAAAAAGTTATGGTTGTTTTAGTTTTGTGTGTTTGTTTGTCTTCTATAAGTCAAAAATGTGTGCTATTTATTATTTGTCTATTTTTCTGAACAAAGTCATTTATTTAGATCTCCATTATTTTTTTTTGGTATTTCCTAGACTTGGAGGGTTGTTCCAAATATACAATGATGTTTTAGACCATGTTTTGTGACTTTTAGCAATAATATTAAACTTTTCAACTTCTCATTCAAAAAGTTTTCTTCCTTGTTCTTCCATTTTCATAATTGGTTAAAGAACAAATCATATTTATCACTCTTAATCACAACGAGTGTGGCGTCTTTATCCTGATTGGAATTCCTTTGTGGTGACTCCGACTTATCAAAAAGTTCCATTAAGACTTTATCCCTCATTTCCATTATAAATTACGTAATTTTGAGCCTAAACACCTTGAGAAAATCATATAACCAAACTTACCTTCCTTCATCTTCACATTAGATTGTTAGCTTGTTTGGGTTAGGAAGCTAAGGCACATCACTTGTATTTTGTATTCACTTTGTGTTGATATAGTAAAATATTTATATGTATTCATTGATGGATTAGACAAATTAGCTGAAACCACATGAGATTTTGGTGTTCTTGTTTTTTCTCTTTTAATTAACAATCTACAAGAATATTTTGTATCATTTGGCCTTCTTTTAAGGTGTTTCCAACATAATGGTATCGAAGCTCTTGCTTATTCTTGTGGATGTTTAAGATGTTAATAAAATTTAAAATGGAGAAATTTGATCAAGCTTTTAGTTTTGGCTTATTCTGATAAAATAAGGGTTGCAAAAGGCATTGCTAGATGAGGAGAAAATACTCACATAGATAACACATGATTAAAAGGCAGATATGGATAGGCAGACTTTAATGTTGATAACCTTATTTAGTATAAGTAAAACAAATCTTATACAAGGCTGAAAAAATAATAAAAGAGTTCCAAATAAAATAGAAAAAAATTCATAAATCAACTAGGAAAATAATACAAATCTCGCATAATGGCTTTTGGACCTTATTGCAAAGCTTTTTCAATGTCTGATCACTATGACATTTTAAAAGTATATATAAGAAGACCTCTAAAATCTTCTAACAAAATTTCAGTACAATCAATTATCGAATTAAAAGTTATGCTTGTTAGTGTAAAACTATGCATTAGAAAAAATAAGCTCAAAATCACCTCTAATGTCCTTGAATGATAAGGAAACATTTCCAAATAAGTTTCTTGCTTCCTTTTAGTTTCCTTATAGAACATGTCCTCTTTGTAAAATTTATTTTCATATTGGATAAGAATTGTTGAGTTGTCAAACTTATCCAAGATGAACTCCTTTGTTTCCATAAATGTTTCCACATATAATAAGGACTCCTAAACTATATGGAATTAATAAAACACATGGAAACATTTAATTAATTAAGTCTACCACATGCTCAATTTGGATAGCCCATTATTGCAAAATAATTAAGCCCATGTTATAGATGGATCAGGCTCCTTTTGCATATATATTAAATTGATTACTATATGCTCATCACTTGTTGTAGTATCCTTGAAATTTGCATTGGCCCAAATACTTTAAATAAGCTCATTGAATGCATCCTTTATCTTCTTTTCCCTTGAACACATAATTAGTCTAATTAGCACTTATAATGGATCCTTTGGTGTTGTAGGATGTGTTATTGATTGATCTGTATCAAGTTTTGTTTATTCGATGAGGCTTTATGTAAGATTGTTAGCAAAAATATTGTAAGTAGTTTATAACTCATATTAGTCTTTTAAATTACAAAATCCCTCACCAATAAGTTTTAATTGAAACATCATTTGTATGTGCCATGAATGGTAAAAATTATTTAAATTAAGACTCATATTAATGAATTTGGTTCTATTATGATGGATTTGAAGTCTATTAATGTTATGATTAAAGAGGAAGATTGATGTGAACCTTAAGTGATGCGAGCATTATGATCATATAATCATGTAACCCATAATGAAATTGAAAACCAACCCAAGAAAACCAACCCAAGAAAACCAAATATCAAGTTTGAAACCCTGACCTAGAGGTATCCCTGTACCTAAGAACCAAAGATATTGGAAAAAACTAGGGCTGAACTTTTTTGGTTCGGTCCGGTTTTGAACCAAAATAAACAACCAAACTGATTTTTTTGTTTTTGAACCGAACCGAACCGAAAACCGGTTCAAACCGATTAATTTTGGTTTGGTTCAATTTTTCTCCCTTCCAAACTGGTTCAAACCAAAATTATTGACAATATTTTTCAGCACTTTCATTTTTAAAACTGAACAAACACAACGCAAAGGATTTGAGAGATGAAACCCTTAAGCAAGGGATTGAATCCCCATCGAAAGATCGTGAAACCCTTAAACATATCCTCGAAGCTCTCCAACTCAAAGGCCTTTTGTGTTTCAAGAAGCCAACAAATCAAACTAACCAAAGACACTTCATTTATAAAGAAACTCCAGTAGTCCTAATGAAGCCTGCTTTAATGAACCGGCCTGATGGAAGATTGGAAAATTAAAAGAGAAGAAGACAGAATCGTAGGGGTCAATATTCATGATGGTTAGAAAGCCAATCCATAAAACCAAGATCTACTCCACCTTTTGAAACTACAAAGTCATTCCATTCACGAAGCAAAGACTACTGGAAGGGCTCAAGCTAAAGTTCAGGGCATATCCCTGAGATGAGTGGCTGACTTCCTTCATGAAAGGCCTTAATTTTCATTTTAAAATGGCCAGGTAGAAAGAAGTGAAGATTTGAAAGCATGGAAGATTTGTCATTTGAGAGATGAGAGACAGAGAAGGGGCGACTAAGGGGTGAGAATGTATTTAGGTTTAAGTTTAGGGTTAGAAGCTATTTATACTTGTTTTTTTAAGTGTTGGCTTGGTTGAACCGGTTCAGTTTGGTTCAGTTTAATTGGTTTCAGACTTTAGAAATCGAAACCAAACCGAACCGAATTTTTTTTGTGACTTTCTAATCGGTTAATTCGGTTTTTTCCGGTTATTTTTTTTTCGGTTTTCTCAGTTTAATCGGTTATTCGGTTTTTATGCTCACCCCTAGAAAAAACCTTGGACCCAGAGATGACATTGCACTTAGGAACCTGAAGTATGTAAATGACGCCACAAAACCAATTAATCTTTGATAAGTTAGTGTACGATATTTGTCCTGCAAATATTTTTTTTTTCAACACGCAAAACGAAGAAAAAACCTTGTTAATTCAAAACTTCATAGCTCTCAAAACTTGTAGCCATAAAAGCAATAAATAGTTCCTTCTAAATAACTTCTTCTCGAACTATGATTGTTTTGAAAGAAATATGGAGAAAAGCATGTCTAGAAACTTCTATAAAAATCTCATCCCAATCCAATGATTGAGTTGAAAGTTATGCTCGATAGTGTAAAACTGGACAATAAAAAATTTACGCCAAAATTCAAATCTGACCTTGCTTGGATCATATTATTCCCTCTCTCTTCAAGATGATTCATTCTTGAATCACCAATAGGTATAATAGGCAATTCTTGAGCCTCTTGTTGAAGCCTTTTGAATTTGTTTCTTACCCGTACTTGCCTCCAACAATATTGTATGAAAGTGGTAGTTGATAATAATTTCAAAAAAGCATGCTTTGCCATCCACTTGTATATATATTTTTGAATGATAACCATTGTTGCTCTCTCTTTTTTTTTTATCCTTTTAGTGCTGAACTTAAACACTCATTTCTTCATGTTTTTTATTTGTTTCTTTATAAACCTTTGCAATTCGTTCAGCTTCGTGCTCTTTATCTAACATCATAAAAGCATTATGATCATAAATATTTGAAACTTGTAACCTCAGCTTCTTTTCCTTACTCATATTGTATTCCCTCTAATCAACCATATGTTCGTTAACACATCCCTCCAATCTTTCCATCATATTCTACATATAACCCATCACCAAACTGAACTTTGTTAAATATTGAGTGACAGCTCATAACTAAAAAGCAATGTCGTTACCCATTGTTAGTGGTGCCATATTGATTGACTTGGACATCCTCAAATTTGAAAGATTAGTTAGTGATAAAGAAAATATGTTTCCTTGCTCACTCCCTCACATGCTTACACTCCTCTTGTGTTTCACATAAATTGCTTATGGTGATTTGCGAAAATAGTAACACAACAAGATGAAGACACCACAAGAATTAATTATATGATACAGAAAGACAAAGATTTTACCCAAATATAAATTAAAAAATTATAAAACCAAACTGAACTAAACTATAAAATAACAAAAAATGACCTGAAACTGAAAACTAAAAAAGAATTGACCCAAACCTATGATTTTGAAAGCAAAACTGAAAAAAAACCTAAATTTGCGATTTGGTTGCTTCCTTATTTTTGAAAAAACTAACGTGGCTAATCTGGACAGAAAAATTAATGTAATATGATTTTTTTTATCAAGAAACCCTATATACAAACTACTCAGCTCTAGACAAGAAATAATTGAAAATCAAATCAAAGACAATAAAAGTTAAGAAATCCAAAAATAACAGGAAGAAAATAAACGATATAACTTGATTTTTTAAAGCCTTGCTTTGATACCAAGTGATGCGAACCTTGTGATCATGCAACCAACAATGAAATTGAAAACCAACCTATAAAAGCTGAACATCAGATTTGAAACCCTAAACCAAAGGTAACCCTATACCTAATAACCGAAGGTATTGAAAAAAAAATTTGACCCGAAGATAACCCTGTACCTAAAACCTAAAGTATACAAATAATGCCATGAAGCCATTTAATTTTTGATAAATTAGTGTATAATTTTTGTTCATGCAAAGCGAGGTTGTTTGCAACATGCCAAATAAAAAATAAATCTTGTTTATTCAAAACATCATAACTGCCAAAACTTGAAGCCATAAAAGCAATATATATTTCCCTTTAAATAACCCCTTCCTAAACTTTGATTAAACTGAAATCTTAACCCAAAGTAGAAAAGTTTGTCTTAAAACTCTTGTAAAAATTTTAGCTTAATTCAATGGTCGAGTTGAAAGTTATGCTCGATAGCGTAAACTAAACCATAGAAAATTTTATGTCAAAATCTAAATTTGACATTTCTTGGATTGTGTCATTAAAAAATAAAAAAATATTTTAAAATAAAATAGAAAAAAAGAGTAATAAACCAACTAGAAAAGTAATGTAATTCTTGCATAGTAGCTTCTAAGCTTTATCATAAAACCTTATTATTTTTCAATCACTAAAAAAGTTTTAAATTATATAAAATAAAGCCTTTAGAATCTTGGGGCCAAATTCTAGTCTGATCCAACAGTCATAAAAAATTATGCTTGTTGGCGTAAAACTTATATGAAGAAAATAAGCTCAAAATTATCTTTATTGTCCTTCAATAATAAGGATTGTTGTTGCAAAATGAATCCTTGCAAAACAAGAATTGTTGCCTAGTTGGTCTTCTTGGAAAATAAGGAATCCATGCAAAACAAGGATCAAACATGTAATTAACTCTTTGTCATGTAAGTATCCATAAATCATATGAAAAACACATTTTCTGAATTTCCTTGTTTGTAGGTAGATTTCAAGCCTGAATTTAAACATATTGCTTTCTCTTATCTAGATGAGTTAATAAGCTTACCATATAAGATGAAAATCTTGAGATATTTAGTTTTCATCCCAATTGGAATCGTAGTAAAATTCCACTTGTAGCTTTATATATATCCTAATTGATACCTCTAATGGATCTTTTAGTGATGCTCTTCGATTCTCATTAAATATTAAGCCTTTAAATTGTTCATTCCCTACCAGCCTATTAAAAATATCGCAGGCAAACCTTTTATATGGTAAATATGCCATTTTGGTTAATGAAGTCAAAGATTCCATATTGTCTAAAAAAACATTGATATGCACATTAGTGGTGGTGTCATTGATATTTATGATGAGGCTTTGGTTGTAAGAGGTAGGGTGTAGAAAAGGGATTTTTTTAATAGTAGATACATATAAATCCCGAGAAAAAATCAAGGCTGGATTAAATTAAAGAAAATAAACTAAACTAAAAAAAAGTAGGGGCAAAACGAATACACTTAAAGAAAATGGGGTCTGAATGCAAATAAGAATAATTATAGAGTATAAATACTACTCTTCTTACCAAAAACAAATCTGCAACTATCGTGAAGAAAGAAGAGAGGGAGTTTTGGTATCTATTTTTATAGATCAAGAGAGAAACACCAAATTTCAAGAACCCTTCCAAGATTAAGGGTTATAGGTAAAATAAATACTAATAAGCAAAGGATTAACAAGAAAAATTAAACAAGAAGAGAAGAGGGGAGGGCCGGCTATCATTAGAAAGAAAATGAGGGATCGAGACCTTGATTTGTACCGGGTAAGATATTCTAAACATGGTCTTATGAGTTGTTTTAAAGTCGATTATGAATTGATACTTGGATGTTAAATTATAAATTTGAGTTCTATAACTCCAGATATAGTTAAAAATCTGAGGAGAGGTCAGACAGTAACAGTTCAAAAACAAGACAGTAATAGTTGGACAATAACAGTCCAAGTGTTTGTTGATGAGCAATTTTAACTATCTTAGAGGCAGAACTAGGTTCTCCTTAAACATAGAACTTGTAGCCTCATGTCTTAGCTTTCCAACGAGACTAATCTTGCTTGAATCGGAGTTCTATAACTCTAGATATAGTTAAAACTCTAAGGAGAGGTCAGATAGTAACAGTTCAAAAACGAGACAGTAACAGTTGAACAGTAACAATTCAAATATAAAGAAAAGAATGATAACTGGGGTTGTACAAAGAACGACAATAATAATGGGTTAAATGAAAAAAACATAAAATATTAAGAAATGACTGAAAGAAAGACTTATTGGTTGTTGATATCGTTATTATAAAACATATCCTTGAGTGAGGAAAAATTTACGAGATAAACTTGTGATTTGTATGAGGGACTGCAGGCATGGTGCAAAGCAGCAGTAGGGGAGCACGAGTAGAGCTTCTATTATAGTAGGTGAATCGCACATTTACCTTCTAGTTGAATTCCATTATTTAATATATATTACCGATGTGAAATGTGAATTACTGAATGTATGTGTACTTAAGGGGAAAGGTTGTTGTGTGAATTGCTAAGTGATGAAATTATCATTGACAAATGAAATATAAGAAGTGTGATTTGAGGCGTAAACTAACATACATTTAGTGTATGTTAGGATCCCGGGTAAGGGGATCGCCACATTTGGACTAACATACATTTATGAGATGCGAGTTATTAGAAGTGTAAATAGGTTACATATCGATAACTTAGGACCTTCCGGTATAAGGGTGACTCTGTCGAAATTTCAGTAGAGTTTAATATGAAAATCATGAATATATATATAAGGAAAAAAAAATTTACTTTGTTTTCGGTTGACATGAGAGTGTTATTTTTTATCCCGAAATGGGGGATGTTATAGTTTGATATCAGAGCTCAGGTTGCTATTCCAGGGACATAAATGATTATATGATTTTGAAATGTGTTTCAGGATGGTGAGAACAAGGTAAAGAGCCAGGACTGATCCATCCCCAGTTCGAGGAAGTGACCAGAGTTTTCAAAATGAAAATGATCCAGACTGGGATCCCTTGGCAGACACCTCCTCTCATATACCTGCAACATCAGTGTACTCTGAAGGTGGCGAGTCAGTGAGACTTCGAGATGATTCGTTGTCCCGTTAGGTAGATGTGTCCATGCCTAAGGTATCAGACAGACGGGGGGGAGATAATATACCCCCACCAGTGGAACCAGTAGTTGGATCAAACCCATTTTCAGATCCTGCTTTTATGGAACATATAGTGAGAGTTGTAGTAGTAGGAATGGTAGAGGGAGCCTCAAGTACAGCTCCTAGATCAGGGGGAGTAGTCACCATGGTGCAATGGGAGAAGGGTATGAGAGAGATGGGTTGTATGACTTACGGTGGTGAAGAGGATGCTGAGGTAGCTGTGTAGTAGCAGGAATGGTAGCGGGAGCCTCCAGCACAGCTCCTAGATCAGGGGGAGTAGTCACCATGGTGTAATGGGTGAAGGGTATGAGAGAGATGGGTTGTATGACTTATGGTGGTGAAGAGGATGCTGAGGTAGCTGGGCATTGGCTGAGGAAAGTGGAAAGAGTTATAAATTAAATGTAGGTGCAAAAGGAGCTACGGGTGGATTGCGTGACTCAACTATTGGTTGATAGTGCCCACTCTTGGTGGGAGACCATTAGAGAGAGGAGATCAGGGGAGGTATTGAGATGGAGGGACTTTCATGAAGAGTTTGAGGAGAGGTACTATTCTTGGAAACATATGAAGGAGAAAGAACAAGAGTTCTTGGATTTGAGGCAAGGAGATTTGATAGTTTTGGAGTATGAGAGGAGATTTCAGGACTTGGCAGCTTTTGCCTCCACTTACCTTCCCACAGAGCGCCACAGGGTGGAGAGGTTCTGTGATGGACTGAGGCGGGAACTAAGGATGATATTAATAGCCATGTAGTTTTAGTCTGTGCGGGAATTGGTACGGGCAGCTCAGGGTATGGAGAGGGTAATAAGGGATACCCCGAAACTAGTGGTCGAGTAGGGTCAGGTAATTGGATCTAAGACTACAGATTTTAAGTTTTTGACTGGGAGACCTCCTCTCCCAAAGAAAGAGAAGAGCGGACAATCATCAAGTCAGTTCCAGAGAAGGGACAGGAGTTTTATCCTAGGAGGGAGCTTAGGAGGATCTAGACGGGTCAGTGGAAGAGGAGCTTGGGGAGGACAGTCTAGACAGGGAGTCAAAACTGTTGGAGGGTCTACAGAGCAAAAGGAACCAGTATATCTATTTTGTCAGAGGTGTGAGCAGCGACACCCTAGAGATTGCTCTGCGATACCGAGGAGATGTTATATTTGTAGAGGTGAGGGGCATCGATGGAAAGAGTGCCCGCATGTAGAAAGAGGCTGTTACTATTATGGGGACATAAGTCATAGGAATAAGGATTGTCCTCGTAGAATTACCAAGGGAGCCCATAGTCAGAGGATTGAGATTCAGAGCCAGCAGCAATCGGTGATAGTCAATCGTCCTATCAGGCTTACCCAGTCAGGGACAAGTGCTACTCGTGGGAGGCCTAGAAATCAGGAAGGGAGGACTTAGGGTCGGGTATATCACATGACCTACGAGGATGTGGGAGCTGTACCTGATGTGGTGGCAGGTACTTTACAGTTAGATACGATGCAAGGTTATGCTTTAATTGATCCTAGAGCTAATCATTCCTTTGTAACTTATAGAATTGTGAATAACTTGCATATGTTATCTAGTAACTTGGGTGTAGAAGTGACGGTTAGTACACCTCTAGGGGAGAATATGCATATTGATGATATTTATATAGGGGTAAAATTATATATTGGAGGGTTAGAATTGAGGGTAGATCTTAGAATTGAGGGTAGATCTTATGCTGTTAGAGCTATATGATTTTGATGTAATTCTGGGCAAGGATTGACTAAGTAAACATAAGGCACAAGTGGATTGTTTCACCAAGACGGTGACAATCCAAGGAATAGGTGATAAAAGAGTAGTGTTTAAAGGGGAAAGAAAAGTAATTCCAAGTTGTGTAATCTTAGTCTTGGTGGCTATAAAATTACTGAGGAAGGGTTGTTCTGCTTGGTTAGCCCATGAAAAAGAGTTGGAAAAGGGTAGCATAGATTTGACAAGTATTCTTGTTGTAAGAGAGTTTCAAAATGTATTCCCAAAAGAGTTGCCTGGATTACCTCCAGTTAGAGAAATTGAAGTTTCCATAGAAACTATTCCAGGAGTTTCTCATAGAGCCTAGTCTCCTTATAGGATGGCACCTATGGAATTGGCAGAACTGAAGGTCCACATTCAGGAATTATTAGATAAAGGCTTTATTCGGCCTAGTAACTCGCCCTGGGGAGTATTGTTTGTAAAAAAGAAGGATGGCACCTTTTGTTTGTGCATCGATTATCGTCAATTGAATAAAGTGACGATGAAGAACAGGTACCCCCTTCCACGAATAGATGACTTGTTTGATCAATTGAAGGGTGCTAGGGTGTTCTCTAAGATAGATCTGAGATCTAGATATCACCAGTTGAGAATCAAGGAACAAGACATACAAAAGACTACATTCCGAACCCGTTATGGGCATTACGAGTTTTTAGTGATGCCTTTCGGGTTAACCAATGCTTCGACCATGTTTATAGACTTGATGAATCGGGTGTTTCGACCTTACTTGGACCAATATATGATTGTATTTATTGACTATATCTTGGTTTATTCAAACTCTCACTTAGAGCATGAACAACATCTAAAGGTTGTGCTACAGACCTTAAGGGAGAATCAATTATATGCCAAGCTAGATAAGTGTGAGTTTTGGCTCCAGGAGGTGGTATTTTTGGGCCATGTAATATCTACGGAAGGAATACTTGTGGATCCAAGAAAGGTTGAGGCCGTGAATATATATATACACAAGGAAAGAAAATTACTTTGTTTTCGGTTGACATGATAGTGTTGTTTTTATCCTGGAATGGGGGATGTTACAATACAAGTCTACCGAGTCTCAATTGCATAATAATGTCACTTATAATTAATTTTGTCAAAAATGGCATACAAAAAATTGTTTGATAGTGAAAAGGATATTTTAGAGAATGAGTAGGGATCATGAGATTATGAAAACTCCTAAGAGATAAAGGTTGTATTTGATACTAAGTAAGAGTTCGAGTTTATTCTTCTATAACTAATAATGCGAAGTTCCAAGATGATTGAATTTTAGAATCCATTTGTTCCGATTATAGATGTCCTAACAAGGATTGGTTCTCCACATATGAGTCTTTTGCATATGGAATTGTGATGCTTGATAATTACGTTCAAGCAATAACTAGTGTAAACCCTCAGAATAAACTAATACATAAACTAAAAAAATTATAAAAGACAAAAAAAGTATAACTCAAATTGTAAAAAAAGGAAAAGGAATGGGGTCAAAGTGTAATTAAGAAGAATGAGACCATAAATACCTCATTTTCTTCTTCTTAAGGCTAGTGGCATGGACACAATAGGAGAGGAAAAATTCTAGAGCTTTCCATAAAAACATTGAGAGAGAAACACCAAAATTCATCAAGATTATACAAGTTTTAGATAGATTGGTAGGGAAAACACCATTTGGCGAGGGAATTAGCAAGAAACAAGTGAAGAAATTATGAGGGGAAAATAGGGAGAGGGTCAGCTAGTGTGTATAAGGGAGGAGTTGAAATTTTTCAACCGGTTAAGAATCAAAGTCTAAATTATCCCCAAGTAAGGAGCCCTAAACTTGATTATACGAACCAATTTAAGTTCGATTATAAATTGTGTATTTATCTTGAGCAAAATTTAGAGGAAATGTAAAATTGGTTGGAATTGGATCAATTAGGGTATTGTAGGTTTCTTTGGATGTGAAATTATGTAGGAATACCAAAGAAAAGTCAATGGTTAAGAGATCAAAGGTGGCTGACCATTAAGGGAGTGAGTGAAAAGAGAAGAATTTGTGGTTTTCTTTTGTAAGATCCCACATCGGAAGTGAGCATCCAGAGTCAGGGCCTTATAAGTGCATGCTCACCTTAACTAGTAAGACGCGTTTAAAACCCTGAGGGGGACCTGGGTGGAAGCCCTGGATTTGGGTGGACTGGGAGGCCCAAAGCGGACAATAACTTGCTAGTGAGGCGGGGTGTTACATTTGGTATCAGAGCCGAGGACGCCTCGTCTTAAGGTGGGGGGATTGTAAGATCCCACATCGAAAGCGAGCGTCCAGAGCCAGGGCCTTATAAGTGCATGCTCACCTTAACTAGTAAGACGCGTTTAAAACCCTGAGGGGGACCTGGGTGGAAGCCCTGGATTTGGGTGGACTGGGAAGCCCAAAGCGGACAATATCTTGCTAGTGAGGCGGGGTGTTACATTTGGTATTAGAGCCGAGGACGCCTCGTCTTAAGGTGGGGGGATTGTAAGATCCCACATCGGAAGCGAGCGTCCAGAGCTAGGGCCTTATAAGTGCATGCTCACCTTAACTAGTAAGACGCGTTTTGGGGTCATGCGTGGCTGCCAAGAACAAACCCGTGAGGGGGACCTGGGTGGAAGCCCTGGATTTTGGTAAACTGGGAGGCCCAAAGCGGACAATATCTTGCTAGTGAGGTGGGGTGTTACATTTGGTATCAGAGCCGAGGACAGCTCGTTTTAAGGTGGGGGGATTGTAAGATCCCACATCGGAAGCAAGCGTCCAGAGCCAGGGCCTTATAAGTGCATGCTCACCTTAACTAGTAAGACGCGTTTTGGGGTCATGCGTGGCTGCCAAGAACAAACTCGTGAGGGGGACCTAGGTGGAAGCCCTGGATTTGGGTGGATTGGGAGGCCCAAAGCGGACAATATCTTGCTAGTGAGGTGGGGTGTTACATCTTTGTTAATTTCTTGTGATGTGTTGTTATAATATGAAAAATGGTTAGGAAGGATAATTATTGCATGAGAAGGAGAAGAGAACCCTTGGTTCCCTTAAGCCAAGTTTTAACCAAGGCAAGGTTAAAGAGAGAGTAGTTTCTGAGATTTCATATGTTAATAATGGATAGATTATGTGTTATAGAATAGTTTTAAATGGAAAACCATAAAATTTGACGAAAGCCATTTGTAAAACTAAATCGAAAGCATGTGTTATGTAAGGTAGAAATGAATCTATTGGCCATAATGTGTAGCATATTGTTTGACTTAGGACGAATTGCAAAATGTATAGTAAATGTGGAATCCTATAGTGCGCAAATTTCTTGAAATAGTTTTGACCATTTTACACAAAAAAAGGGTGAATTAGCTTAAGCGATTCTTGGGAAATCATATTTAGTGAGGTTACCATACATATAATGTAGAAATGGTTGTTTTGGAAGGAGTGTGGGAAATGAGGATGTTTGAAGGTTTATTTAAACCATTGATGAAAACTAGACAGATTCATCTCCTTAATTTTTAGAGAGGATTCGAGCCTAAAAATGATACAATTTGGAAAAAGATTCTTCATAGAAGTTATGGCTAAGGATGTTAGCTTTCCAACGACACTTACCTTGCTTAAATTGGTGCTCTAGAACTCCACACACACACACACACACACACACACACACACACTGAGTAGAGGTCAGATTACAACCTCTGTTGACAGATTTGACAAGTTGCTAAAATGGGAGATTTAGATGTGTTAGGAGCATAATCGGGTTTCCTTCCCTTCAGAAAATATGTAGTACTGTGTTTTAGCGTTCTAAGAAAATAAGTCATGATTAAATAAAGAAAAATGATCGTAAGGGATGTAATGAGAAACATAAATGTGAAGGAAGAAATTATTGAAAGGAAGTCAACATTTATCGTCATTATTATTATTATTATGAGAAATGTAGCTTGAATAGCAAATAATGTGGAATACATGTGAATACAGGAGGGACCATAGGAGCGGCACAACAATAACAATTGAGCGCAAACCGAGCTTCTGTAGTTGGTAAGTGTCCTATACCTATAACCTTCGTAAATATACATAATTATGAAATTTTGTTTTATTATCAGATTGTATACATAAATACGTTGCCAAAAGGAGAAACAACTAATGAAACAGATGATAAATGAAGATAGATTTGATTAACTACTCCGATTAGGAATAGTCAATGATATTAATGGGCTCCATTGATGTTGGCTTTTTTCCTGGATTTGATTAGTCAGTCTCGAGTACAGGAGACTAATGATATTAACAGGGTCCATTAACAACAACATGATCACTTTGGATCATGGGGGATATTGAACTTGATTAACTATCCGGGTTAAGAATAGTTAATGATATCAATAAATGTCATCGATATTGGCAATTCTATGAAACTTAATTAGTTATTCTTGGTGTGAAAGCTAATGATGTCAAGGATCTTTAACATCAACATTTCTGAAAATATCTCGAAGTACTGTTGAGGATTAATTAACTATTTTGGGTTAGAAATAGTTAATGATATTAATGGGTTATATTGATATTGACATTTACAACAAACTTGATTAGTTAGTCCTAGTAAGGGAGACTAATGATACTAATGAAATCGGCATTATCATTCTAAAGCTCATGGGAAAAAGAAAAGAAAAAGGAGATTTGGTTAGAGAACTAGTGAAGGATAGATAATGATACCATTGAATTGGTATCAGTATTTTGGAAGGAATTGTCCTTCGATATTAACATACGACTTTGGTGGGAAAATTAAGAGTGGAATGGAAAATGTTAGTGAATCTAGAAGGAAGAAATCCAAAAATATTAAAAAGGGGGATTAAGTGGGAAATTGTAAAGAATATGAATGTATATTAGTCTTAAATAAATTGTTTGATTATAAATGTTAATATCATTTTTCATAAAAATTATTTTTCAATGTTATAATTGTTTCAAGTCCGTCATAATCACGACAAGAGTGATATTTTTAGATCTTTTTATCCTTTTGTTATCTAAGACTAGATGGATGCTTGTGTATTTCGTATCTCAAGAAACTGTCATGACTTGAATTGTAATAACATCTTTTAAATTGAATGTTTAACTTAGCTTATATTTCATGTATCTATATTTTTCATGTATGTTTGTTTTCTTATTTAAGTAATAATTAATACTTTGTTTTTATTATATTGAAGTTTAAGAAATTGTGGTTGTACTAATTTGGGTTGTTGAAATTGAGACCCAAAATGATTGGGTCATAAATAGATAATGACCAATAGAAGTGTAACAGGTTGTTTGTCGATGACTTGGGACTTCCAAGTATAGGGGAGACTCTGCTGAAATTTCAGTAGAAATTTTGGTATAACTTTGCATGATTTTGTTTTGATTTAAAAAAAAGATTTACCATGTTTTTTCTATATTACATTTGGTGTGTTGTCCCGGTAATTAGGACGTTACAACTAGGATAAGAATTATTTAAGTTAGGGTGCATGATTGTTTGGTAAGAAATTCATTCGAGATTCAACATGTTAGTGATTTAAAGAAAAAAATTATTTCTTTTAGCCTCCTTGATTTTTATAGGTTTAATGAAATTTAAGATGGATAAATTTGATCAAATTCATAGTTTTAGGTAATAGAAATTGAAGATGTGAGTAATTATGATACAATAGGTGCTGCAAAGAGCATTGTTAAATAAGGAGAAAATACATGCATAGATTATAGATGATTGAAAGACAAATATGGATGAGAAGGCTTAGGTGATCATATACTTTTGGTTATTTAATGAGGCTTTGCATGAGGTTATTGGCAAAAATATTGATGCTAATTTATAGCTCAGATTAGACTCTTTGTATATGAAAAAAGCTCTTACCATATGTATTTAAAGCATCATTTTATAAATGTTATGGATGAATCGTACATCAATTAAGACTCATTTAGATGAATTTAATTCTATTATGATGAATTTCAAGTCTATTAATATTATGATTGAACATGAAGATAAAGCCTTTTATATTGTTACATTCCTTACCAGTCTCTTGTAAATACGTTAGAAAAACCTTTCTATATGGTAAAGATGTCATTTTGATTAATGAAGTAAGTCAAAATCTACTTATTGTCTAAAAAAGGTTAATAGGCATAATAATAGTGGTCTCGTTGATATTTATTACTAGGATTTTGTTGTAAATGGTAGGACATGAAAAAAACAATTTTCATAACAATAGATACAAATTTAGTGAGTCTCAATTGCATACGAATGTCACTTGTAATTAATGTCGTCAAAAGGGACATAAAAAGAAAAAAATTATGAGAGTAAAAGAAATTAGAGAATGAGAAATGATCATGTAGTTTTAAAAGCTTCAGAGAGGCCAATGTTGCACTTAGTATTCATTATGAGTCTGAGTATATTCTTCTATAACCAATAATGAAAAGTTCCAAGATGATTGGATTTTATAGTCCACTTGTTTCCATTATATATGCATTAACAAGGATTGGTTCTACACATATGAGTCTTATGAAGATAGAGTTGTTATGCTTGATAATTATGTTTTAAGCAATAATTGGTACATGAACTATTCAAGTCAGGATGCATGATAGTTTGGTGAGAACTTCGTTCAGGGTTTTACATGTTCTTGATTTGAAAAAAAATATTTCTCTTAGTCTTTTTTATAATTATGAGTTTAAATACTACTAAATGTAGAGTTTTAAAAGTCAGCAAATGTGCTTTAACTAACATGAAAGAAAGGTAAGCTATAAAACTTCATGCCCTAAATGGTCAACTATTACGGGTGCTACAATTGTTTCTTCTTCTTTGAAAAATTCTAGTTTTGTTAGGTTAAAAGATACATGGCCAAAGCATATGAAAAGAAAGGGTTTTCTTTTTTGGACAAATTTCATACTTTGGGTTGTTAAAGTTTACGGACCATGGATTTATGCATGTCTAGTGTATTTGGTAGGTCGAACCGAGCTAGTTTTAGCACTTTGGATAATCCATATGATATATGGAAGAAACCTTTTTTTTGTGTCATATAATAGCATGTTTGAGACTTGTTTAATGCTTGCATTAGTTGAGCATCCTTTGTGGCTTTGGTGGAAAAGCTGAAGAAAGATTTCAACTATTTTATTTTATTTGATTATGTTCAAGCATAAATAAAGATTGTTGTCAAATGACTTGAACCAAATAGAAGTTGTATGGTTCTTTTGGTACATATATTTATATCTTAGTAGCTCTTTTTTAGAATCCACTAGACAACATAAGTGACTTGGGTTGAAAAACTCTTTCATTGGTTACGTTAGCTATTCCTTGGTTTAAATAGATTGAGATGAGTTCTTTAGAGCCACCTATATTAAAAAGCACTTTGAAAGAAAATTAAGCTTGTGTGAGTTTTGAGGGGGTGAAAATGAGAAATTCATTCTTGTTTAAGTCACTACTATTTAAGATTTCTATGATTTTTTTTAATATTATGCTCTTTGTGATCAATTGAGCTTGGTGAGAGATTTTTAGTGTTTTTGGGTTTTTGTGGGATTTAAGGTCTTTGAGTTTGGTTTTAGCTCTCCTATATTTTGTGTCCAACTTATTTATTATAGTAAAATCTTGATCAAAATATGGCATGATAACACATCTCAACTTAAACTTGTCTTTTTTACCATTGCTTCTGATAAGAACTTGAGTTTATGTATGTTTGTATTTTACTTTGAATTAGTTCTTTTAAATATCCTAAAATTTAGATTGGATGCTTAACTTTTATGTATTTTTATTATAATGTTTATTGAATTATTTTGCATTATTTTAGCCTTAAATTTGTTTTTGTTTGCTTGTCCTTTTGTTTTCTTCAATAATGTAAGTTAAAGAGTGTTACATGATGACATTTTAATAATAGGTGGTGCTATGGATGCGGAGGATGTTATTGAGGCAGAAGGTGGAAATGAGTGATAGATATTAAGATGGACCATAGAAATGGATGAGGTTATGCTTGAAATTCTTAAAGAACAAAAGAATAAGGGTCAAAAGGAAGAGAAAACCTTTTCTTCTAAAGCTTACAGGAAAGTGATAGCGAAAATCAATGAAAGATTTTCTTTAAACATCTCTAGGACAAAAGTGTTGAATCATTTGAAAACTTTTAAAGAGTAAATGGTTTTAGAAAAAGCAATCGACTTGAAAAATATAATTAGATAGAATGACACTACCAAAACATTTAAGGCTCCAATAGACGTTTGAAAATTTTTATTGAAGGTATGAATATTATAATTCACTCGTCATATTTTCATTATTATGCATTTATTAGTTAAAATTATCTTAACTTATTTTATTTATTTATTTATTGTTACAAGGCCAACCCTAAGCTAAGACTTATTCAAGGAAAACCTATTCATCACTTGGACAATCTTAGAGAGAGATGTATAAGAAAGATATAGTAAATGAAATTAAAGTCAAGAGTGCTAGTGAAAAGGTTTGAATATGGGATAGCGAGAGAGGAGAAATGAATATTGATGACATTGATGAGATGCAGGTAAATAATATTCATTTAGAGAACTTTCATCCTTATGATTGTGAAAGAGCTCTATAAACACCAAGAACACAAGGTCCGTTATCATCTACTCCAACATTTTCTATAACTCTAACTTCCAAAGGTATAAAACAAAATACATAAATGGCAAGTGATTATTCTTCGGAATTTAAAGAGATGACTAGTGCAATAAATAATATTTTACAAACTATTATGAACACAAACTATCAAGTTTGGAAGTTGGCCAAGATAATTAAATATATGATGGAATTAGAATTAGAGGAATTACATCTTTTTGAAACAGTTGAACAGCTTATATATCATCCTAATCTTATTGAAATGTTTTTTAGATAAAAAGCTATGTTTTGAATGATTTAAAAAAAAAAGGGTTGACAATATGTTATTGAGAAGTTGAAGTAAAAAAAGTTGGAACTAATATTTATGCAATTGCCATAAACTTATATCCAATTATTAAAAACTTATTTTGTATGGTGATATTTCTTAGATTATTAGAAATAAGAATTGTTGTATCTTTATTGAGTTAATAACATTATACAGAATTATTCTAGGCAAGCATCATATAGCTATAAATGCTACATAATTAATTGACCATATCCACTTACATTTCCCTTGGGTTAGTTCCTCTAGTTGAAGTCGCTGACCCAGAAACAAAATTCAGGGTGCCCATGGATTCCCTATTTTTTAAAGTGAGAGGATGTTAAACAGGGTTACCTCCACGGATAGCCCACGGCAAGTTATGACTTAATTCTTGCCAAACTTGGTAGGCCGACACCAAGATAGCAATAAGCTGAAGTGTTTGCAAAAATTATCATATCCATATATGTGTGCTCTACGCTAATACTGGGAACCTCAAAACTGATCAAGCTACGTACCAGGTTGCATAGCTATCAATAGATCTATTGGGGAAGTGTCAACAATTACGGAGCCATTGGAGTGTTGGTAGACTACAAGAGCCTGTGAACCATCCATTCTTGCATGCCCCACTGCGATTTAGAGCCCATGCAATCCAAATAGATGTTGATGCTCCAATTTTGTGAGAAATGCAAATACCAGCTGTCATGTGTGATGGGTGGTAATTCCATTGAAGAGAACAGCTCAATAAAGGAAGGTCATTACAAGTACTGTATATGTGGTTTCTAGAGAAAGTATAGTTTCTGCACTAAAAAAGAGACAAATAAGGAGATCAATAGAGTGGCTGTTTGATTGGTACGTACCTGTAAAACACTACTAAAAAATGGATTAATTAGCAAC
>Ga0325404_1000381_pt1 | contig 43405 bp, 18 predicted proteins | sample PopdelMetagenome_18_FD_205664 | JGI IMG/M metagenome (GOLD analysis project Ga0325404, IMG submission 205664) | Populus deltoides microbial communities from Bellville, Georgia, United States - Xylem-Control-R1 | ecosystem: Host-associated > Plants > Phyllosphere > Stem > Wood/Secondary xylem...
AATTTATGTTTGCAAAGTTATGGTCATTCATCATTCTATAAAATGTGAGAAAAACAACAAGATTTAAGTTGGTATATAGAAAAGCATATATATATATATATATATATATATATATATATATATAACCTAAGTTTGTTGTCTGTCATATCAAGAATATGCATTAACAAAATTGTTGTTGTAGAACTTACTGTATTCTACTTCTATGATTGTAGTTGTGTTCTTGATTTTTTTTCCTTTTTTTTATTTTGATATTACTTTTGAATTTATCACTTCAAATCAAGAAATGGTAATTACAATAGTTAATTATATGATTGTTTTTGCTATCTTTTTTAAGTTTAGTATTTTATGATAGAAAGCAAAATTGTGTTATTCTATTAACAAACAAAAATTATAAATAAGTTAAAACTAATGTAGTTGATAACATAACACATCTTATATTCTACATCAAAGCATTACAACTTTTAATGATACAATTCATGTAAGGGTTGAACAATTATATTCAGATTTTAGCATAAAGTTACCTATTATCTAATTTTACGTTATCGAGCATAACTCTCAATTCGACCTTTTGATCAAGCAAAAATACTTCCAAGTATATTTAGATGTATTGTTCTTTATGTGATTGAACTTTCAAGTCAATCGGAGATCATTAAGGTCTTCTAATACAACTCAGAAAATGCAATATGAATTTTGTTATTTGTTGCTTTTTGACTTGTGGACTTTCTACTTGGAAAAGATTCTTTTTCTAATAATGCAAGGATATTCAACAACATATTTTTGAAGTGCGGTAAGGATTCTTGTAATGCTTTAAAATTATTTTCGTAGAATAATTACTTATTTATCCTAACTACATAGTTTTAGGTTGATTCTTTCCTAGTGGATAGTTTTATGCTAATAAATATAATTTTAGATCTGATCGTTGGATTGATCTGAAATTTTACCAGAAGTTCTCAAAGATCTTATTTTATATTAGGTTACAATTTCAGATCAATCGAACATTGAGAAGATCTTGTGATAAGGTCTAGAATACATGAATTGCAAATTAGTTTTCTAGTTGATTAATGATTCTTTTACCTATTCTATTTAGAACTCTTTTCTTATTATTTCATATTTGTTTAGGATGTTTTTATCTAGTATAAATAGGATTATTTAGCTTGTATTTAGGTTTCAACTTTCAACCATTATATTTTAAATAAACTTGTGTTTTGCATGATGTAACACTTTTCTTTTTTCTATGATAAAGATCAAATTTAACTTATCAAAGTATAACTGACCTTGTGACATCTTTCTTAAACTTTTCGTTCATGAATCAATTTTTATTGGGTAGGGGTTCATTCCAATAGTATTGATACTTTGATTCAGGTAATCTCTATATCACACTCCTATCAAACTTCATTCTTTAGCTTTCCAGGATTTGTTTTTCTTATGTGTAGATTACATGATCATGTGATCATAGGGTTCACAACATACAATACACAACTATTATATTTAAATAGCATCACTTAATTAATTTGAATGACAATAAAACAAATGAAAAAAAAAATATCACAAACATTATATTTAAGTTTGAGAAAATATTTATCACAAACCCAGTTATTAATTACATTTAAATATGAGTTCTAATATTATTATTTTATCTATAATATTTCGTTGTAAGAACTTTTTTTTGTAATATATATTTGGACTGATTTATGGAATTTGAATACATGATACTAGCATTAGCTTCAATAAATTTATGGTTGCAATGTCATTCCATAAATTGCAAGAAAAATTTCAAGATTTAAGTTGGTATATAGAAAAGCATATACATAATTTTAGTTTTTTTTTCTATTTTTTTAAGAATATACATTTAAAAATTGTTGTGGTGGTACTTATTGTATTCTACTTCTATAATTATAGTTGTATTCATAATTTTGTCTTTTTTTATAATACTTTTGAATTTATCACTTCAAATAAAGAAATGTTAACTATAATAGTTAATATTGTATTTGCTATCACTTTGAAGTTTAGTATATTTTGGTAGAAAGCACAATTGTGTTATTCTATTAATAACAAAAACTCAAAATATTTTGGTAAAAAGCACAATTGTGTTAATTATATGGAACTGAAATAGAATTATAATTTTATGAAAGTGATGTTTAGTGCCTTTTTATTTTAAATTTTAATGAAATTGGACTTTTAGTTTCCAAAGTATTAGAAACTTCGTAAAAATGTGCGTATTTTAAGCTTCATGCACAACACTTATATATGATTAAAAATAGTTTTATAATTAGTATAAAAAATAATATATTAAATTAATTATTTTGCACTGAAATATAATTGTAATTTTATGGATGTGAAGCTCAATGCTTTTTTTGCTTTATTATTTTTAAATTGTAATGAAATTCGACTTTAGTTTCAAAAGTTTTAGAAATTTTATAAAAATGTAGGTATTTTTTAATAAGAACAAGTATTTATCAAAATGAAAAAAATAATTATATTAATTTCTCAACTTGAAACCTTGATTTTATAGATTCACACTTTAATATATTTAAATATCATCACATATGGAATGAGACATATCAATATTGAAACAAATATGGGTGACAAATACAACATAAAATTTTGTTATTCTATTAACAAACAAAAATCATAAATTATTTTAAACAAATATAGGTGACAAAGACATCGCTTTTTATATCCCACATCGAAGCATTTCAACTTTTCATATTACCTTAAAAAAACTATTTTCACACTTGATAATCGTCAGGCTTAGTAGCGCAAGCCTGTAACCTAAGTGGGGGCAATAAATGGGTTGGATAATCAAGCAGTTACACAATAGTTATAGAGAAAAAATACATGAGCACAGACACAAACACATGAACACTTGCTAATTTAGACAGCCAAATTTTGTTTTTTTTATATAGATTTTTTTTCAAAATTGTTTTATATAATACTTATTATTATTAGCAAACCATGTAATAATTTTAGGCATTAAACAAGATGTTTTTGCTTGATTAATGTAAAATCCGGGTATAAATTCAACATAAAATTGGAGAAATGTTTAAAATTGAGTAAAGGTAATAAAATGAATGATGTGTGAATTTTGATAAATGGAACACAAATATATGTATATATAAAAAGGTAAGGATACAAAAATTGATCCAAAATCATTTTTTATAAATGTTTGATTAAAAGATGTAAACCTGGTATAACTCAAGAGTTCCATAAAATTTCTAAAGGAATTGTATTTGGAAATTTGGCAAATAAAAAAAAAAGAGGTTTGATACTTGCATTAAGAGATTGGATATGGACCTAAATTCGTAAAAATGGTTAGCGAAAAAATTTTTAAATACAGAGGTGCAAGAATGCCTGAAAAAATTATGAGGAAAGAAAGGTATTAGAGTATCAATTAATAAATTTTGATATCGCTTGTTGAAAATTAGTATTAAAAATATTTCAGGACGAGGAAAATAATACCTAATAACTATAAAAGTTACTATTTGAAGGGACATGGTGGGAATTTGATCATTTTTGCCTATAAAAGGCTTGGGTACAGCCGGCCATGGGGGGATTGAGAGAGAAAAGAGGAGAAAACTCCATTTTTGCTTGAAAAATCCTTGAGAAACCTATAAAAAAACAAGGAAAAGAAAAGAGTTAGTGATACTAAAGAATTTAGGCAACAAAATCACTTAGATTTAAAGTGTTCTTGAAAGAAAAATTTTGGGATAGAGTGAGAGGGAAAGGGCGGCAGTTGCAAACAAGGAAGAAGAGGTATGAATCCTTGATTTGTTAGCACTTGGAACCTGGATTACTCTTTGGTAAGGTGTTCTAACATCCATTTTACAAGTTCATGCAATATATGTTAAGTTTCCATTGATTTTTCATCAAATTGAGGTTAGGGTTCATGGGGGAAATGAGAAATTGAATTAAATTGATGTTTGTGACATGTAATAGGATTGAGATGAGTTGAAATAGCAAGTAATTTAGAAAGGAAATTAGTAGTCCCTTGCTAAGGCTGTGGCCGACTATAAATGTCATAAGAGGAAGGGTGTTTTATTTGAATCATTGGCTTGATGATATGTGTTTATATGAATTAAAATAATGAGAATGCATGAAGGAATAACAATGAAGGTGTTAGAGAGGGTTGAGAAGAGTGTTGATTGATAAGTTAATGAAATTGGGAGAATTGTCTATAATTGTGATAAGTTGCAAAATGATGATAAATTGGGTAAACTAGTTCTTAGAAGGTGTCTTTGGCAACATTATAGTGTATATAACATGGCAAGAAATTGATTTTGAATGAGGATAAGTTAAATTGGTAATGTGTGAATGTTACAGAATTTGTTGACGAGACTGGACAGTTGACCCTCCTTAATTTAGAGTTTTAGAACTCCAGCTATAAGCTAATAACTAAGAGGGGGTCAGGACAGATCTTATTGGACAGTTGGTCATATTCTCGATAATAGGTAATTTTGAGGGCTTTAGGAACATAATTGGGTTATTCTCCTTTTAGATGACTTATAGCCCTATGTCTTATCTTTTCAAGGGATTTAGCCATGCCTTAAACTGAACTATATAATGTTAGTTACGGATGAAACACAAAACAATGTTCGAATAAGGAATTACATCGATTGTGATGTTGGTTTGCATTCTTATATAAGAACCTAAGGAAAAGGATTTAATGGGAATATGAGACATAAATTTAAGAAAAGAGGGTAATAATGAATGAGATGATTAAAAAGAAATTTGTATAGATTATAGATTTAGAAGAAATAAATGCTTATGAGTAATGACGTGGTATACTTGTTGATGTAAGGGGAGCCACAGGACCTGGACAGCAGCCTATGACTACTAGTCAAGCTTTTACAACAAGTAGGTGACCAAAAACTATGCTTTCTACTTTCTGCTATTTTAAATTGTTTGGCATGTTAGTGCTTTGAACTTGGTAGTCTATGCATATATTGTTAATAAGAAAAATAAAAAAGGATCGATACAAGTGGTAGGTTGAGATGACATTGATTAGCTATCAGAGTTTGAATAGCTAATGGTATCAATGAGGTTCCATTGGTACTGGCATTTCAAATGACATTGATTAGCTATCCGGGTTTGGATAGCTAATGGTATCAATGGGGTTCCATTGGTGTTGACATTTCTTAAATTGATTAGTCGACCTCGAGTAATTGAGTGACTAATGATGTTAGTAAAGATTACTAACATCAGCATGGTTACTCCCGGTTAAGAAAAAATGATAAGTTGATTAACTATTTTAGGTCGGGAATAGTCAATGATATTAATGGATCGCATTGGTATCGACAACCATTTTTGGTAAGATTAGCTACTTTGGATAAGGAGACTAATGATGTCAAAGGTTCTTGACATCGACAACTTTGATAGTAAACTAGATGTGGATGAGAATTGATTAACTATTTTAGGGTAGGAATAATTAATGATATCAATTAGTTGTATTGATATCGATACTTGAATGAAATTGATTGGTCTAACCTGGTATTGGGAGACTAATGATATTAATGAGATTCATTAGTGTAAACCCCGGGAAAAATTAATAAAAAAAGTGAAGAAATTCATGCATATGGCTAAATAAAAACAGGAATTCAGAAATTTTTAAATATAAATTTCCGGATGAAATAATTCGAGACATTATAATAAACCCGGTACTAGTGAGGGTTGGATTTAATTGAAGAGAATAATACACTTAAAGGAAAAGAGGGCCTAAATGCAAATAAGGGAAAAAATATAGAGTATAAGTACTCTCTCCTCACCAAAAATCTACAGGAACCATAAGGAGAGAAAATAGGGAGTTTTATACCCATTTGTGAAATCAAGAGAGAAACACTAAAATTTCAAGAACCCATCCAAGATTAAAGGTTTATAGAAGGGATAAACACTTAAGAGCAAGGAATTACTAATAAATTAAATAAGAAGAAAAGAAATGAGGGAGTTAAAAATCTTCAACTGGTTGAAGATCAAAATCTTAATTCGTACCGGGTAAGGTGTTCTAAACATGATCTTAAAAATTCATTTTAAATTCGATAATGAATTAATACCTTGATATTGAATCATTGGTTAGGGTTCTTAGACATGAATTGGGGAAAAGTACTTATTGTTAAGATTAAGTTAATTCATGTGTGTGGTATGTAGTTTATGAAAGTATTGTGTGAAGGGGAGGGGGAGACGAATTTGGACAGACTTGTCTCCTGACTTTCGGTGAGATTTCAGGTAGGAGGATGAGGGAATTAGGATTGGATTCCTTCAAAGAAATTGTAGATTTGAATGTTAGCTAACCAAGAAAACTGGTCTTGCTCAATTTGGAGATGTAGAACTCTAGTTATGGGTTATCAACCGAGACTGAGTCGTGACTGATTATGTAGGGTAGTAGAACTGATTAGTTGATGAGCAATTTTGACTATCTTAGAGGCAGAACTAGGTTCTCCTTCCTTCAGAGAACTGGTAGTCTCGTCTCTTAACTTTCTAACAAGATCAATCTCACTTAAAATGGAGTTTTAGAACTTTAGATATAGTTAAAAATCTGACAAGTGTTCAGATAGTAACATTTCAAATGTCTAGACAGTAACAGTTCAAAGTTAGACAATAACAGTTGGACAGTAACAGTTCAAATGTCTAGACAATAACAATTCAAAGTTAGACAGTAACGGTTGGACAGAAACAATTCAATGTCTAGACAATAACAGTTGGATAGTAACAATTGGAAATTAGACAGTAACAGTTCAAAGTTAGATAGTAACAGTAGACTTTCACGTGAATACTATATATAAGAATATAAAATAATTGAGACATGCGAACACTTGCACATTGAGATACTAACTCTGAAAATATACATGATATATGTATGTATGTTATTATGAGGAAATAAACACGCATAAAAAGTAACATATGAGTAATGGATGAATTTGGATTCCTTATAATATCAGCTTGAAGGAATCATAACCAAAAACTTCCTTGTGATTCAAAAGGAGCAACCAGGATTAGATCTTCTGTTAGGGAGGTCGCAAGACAGGCGAAGCAGGTGCGTGATTTTCCCTCCTATTTGCACTTATAAATATCGTCTTCCCTCTTAGCGTATTTACAAGATTAGCTTCAGCTAATGGCATCCATGATAGGAATGCTGGGAGATGATTTACAAGATTAGCTTCAGCTAATGGCATCCGTGATAGGATTGTCGGGAGTTGAATTACAAGATTAGCTTCGGCTAATGACATCCTTGATAGGATTGCCAGGAGTTGAATTACAATATTAGCTTCAGCTAATGACATCCCTGATAGGATTGCCGGGAGATGAATTACAAGATTAGCTTTGGCTAATGGCATTCGTAATACGATTGCTGGGAAATAAATTTCAAGATTAGACTTTGCAAGGTCACCCAGTTCACGCAAGTAAATAAGAGTATCCAAATTAAGAATATGCAAATAAGTGTTAATTGGGTTTAAAAGATTTACAAGCAATATATATAAGTTCTCTGTTAGAATTCTTATGGATCCGATAGAAAATTAATACTTCATTCGTATACATTACATGAGCATATATATATTCTTTATCAACATAATGGTATGTTTATTTATGTATCAGGTCCATTAAATATCTAGGGAGATTATTAATTTAGGACCCTACTTTATCAAGCTTATGTAAATATTTAACTTAAACAAAAAAGAATTAACGCATTTATGTAGTATACTTTAAGAACACTTATTAGTATATTATGGTATAAAGCGTAGTTGTGTTATTGTATTAACAAACAAAAATCTTAAATCATTTAAAACTAATATGGGTGACAAAAGCATCACTTTCTATATCCCACATCAAAGCATTACAACTTTTCATATTACCATAAAAGAATTATTTCCATACTTGATATTCATCAGGCTTGGTATCACAAACCTATAACCATGACAATAAGTGAGTTGAATAATCAAGCAGTTACATAATAGTTATAGAGAAAAAAACACCTGGACATATACACAGACACAAGAACACTTTCTAAAAGAGAAAACCCATATTTGTTTTTTCATAAATAGATTTTTTTTCAAAAATATTTTATATAATACTTATTATTATTTGCAAACCATGCAATTATTTTAGCCGTCAAACAAAACTTTTGTACTTGATTAAAGATATTTTTATTGGTATAACAAATAATATATTAAAATAGTTCTCATGAACTGAAATAGAATTATAATTTTTCAAATGTAATTTCAATATGATACTAGTATTGGCATCAATTAATTTATTATTGCAATGTTATGGTCAATCATCATTCCATAAACTGTGAGAAAAACAACAAGATTGAAGTTGGTAAATATAAAAGCATACATGTAACTTTAGTTTGTGGTTTATCTTTTAAAAAATATATAATTAAAATTTTTTGTTTATATCTTATTGTATTCTACTTTTATAATTGTAGATGTTGTCATCATTTTATCTTTTTTTATAGTACTTTTGAATTTATCACTTCATTTATCATTTCAAATGAAGAAGTGTTAACTACAATAGTTAATTAAATGATTGCATTTGTTATCTCTTTGAAGTTTAGTATATTATGGTGTTATTACTCAATTTTGGACCCCACGTGCTGGAGACCGTGTATACCTCTTTTGAACCGAGTGTAGGAGTTTAGCTCATATTTGCTGGAAGATTGACAAAAGCAGAGAAGAAAGAAATATTTTTCGAACCTTGTTTGAGTTGTTTTCTGTTCTCTTTATCCTCCCTATTTGCTGCCAAAATCATCAGGTTTTCTTAGATTGATTAGGACTCTTCATAATGTTAAATTTGTTCCTTCTTTATCTGGTCTTTAAGGTTGGATAAATCCCTCAGAATTTGTACTAAAAAAATTGGTTCTGCGACTATCGTAATTTTTTTGTTCCAACTTAGGCTTTGATTCTGACTTGGTTTCGTACAATATCTGACCATCCCAGCTATATTCTTTCACTCATGACATGTTGAAGAATGGACCTACACCTTTATTAGGTCCTAGAACTCACTGTTCTTATAGCAGACTCTCAGTCAGATTGGGATGCTTGGCATTGTCAATTTCCTGAATCAGATTACAAGATCCTTTTGACCAACCAGATTGCGGCTAGATTCTGTTCTACAAAACGATTTTGTCTCACTTTGGATCCTTCATCAAAATTGTATTCTTGTATGCGTAGATGAATTCGGCCTGTTGAATTGCTTGATTTCGATACCAGAAGCTCAAGATATTCCCGTTTGAATATCTAATCTGAAAGCAGAGAATCCTGTCACGAGAAATGTTCTAGCTCGAGTTTTTGCAATTCTGTTCTTCAAAACAAATTTATCTCACTTTGAATCCTTCATGAAAGTTGTAGACCTATTTGCATAGATGAATTTAGGTTTTTGAATCGCTTAATTTCAATATCAGAAGCTCAAGATATTCCCGTTTGAATATCTTGCATGAAAGTAAAGAATCCTGCTGCGAGAAGGATCCTGACCTGAGTTTGTCGGTTTGATTCGAGGGACCCGATTTAATGTTTCAAGAATTTATCAGGTTAATTAAAGACCAATTTTAAACTTTGAAAAGTAATTGGTTTCGTTGAAGGAATTGAAAAAATAGAGACTGGATCACAAAATGTCATAATAATTTCTGGCTAATATCAAGGAAGCAATATATCAAGGAGATAATTACCGAATCATATATGTTAAGAAAATAATTACTACAATATAAAAGACCATAGATATAGAATTTGATTGGTGCTAGTTATAGAAGACAATCTCTGCAATAATTGTTGCAATATTTCCTTGAATAGTACATATAGAGATTTTTTATATAAGTGAACCTCCAGCAATATACAGGGAGCGAGACAAACAAAAATTGAAGGAAACACAAAAAAAAACACTACCCCTATCCTCTCTTGCAAAGAAGTCGTAGCCCCCTGCTCATCTTTTAAAATAAAAAAATGAAGTAGCCCCTCCCTTTGAAGAAACCAAGGATCTCTCTTTGGCCATACCTTGTCCCCTCTCCCTCTCATCAACAGCCCACCATTTTCCCCCTCAGCCAACCGATCTTCTCTCTCTCACCCGAACAACCTTACCCACTGAAATTCCTCATCTCCCGCACTCTTCCCCCTCACTGGCTATTTCCTAAGCAACAACGCTGCAACAACAACACCAAAAATTAACATGATAGCGCTGCAAGCTTCAGCCTCTACACTGTAACCTGCAGCAACAACGCTGTGACCAACTCATCAAACCAACTTTCTCTCCCCATCATGATCTCCTATTGCAGTCATGAATGAGACGACAACATTGTGAGCAGCAATAAGCAAGAGCAGCACAGTAGTCGGATCCTTCCTCTCAAAGCGGCAAACAACAGCAGTAACATGACAGCAGGATATCCTCCCCGACCTCCATCTACAGCAAGCACCATCACCAGGGGAACCCGAAGGTAGGGAGAAGGTGAGGACACAAGAAGAAGGTCGAACGAACGCAGACAGTGGAGAGCTAAAAAAACCAGACCGCTAATAGACCAGGTACGTAAGCAGTTTCTCTCCTTTCTCAGTTCTGCATTTTCACTTAAAAGATTTGGCACTGTGCGAAGGTAAATTAATTACCTTCGCACTGTGCAGTGCATGCGTGAGTAATTCACGCATGCAACTTGCAACAGTGCCCAACCAGGTCACTGGTTTGAACTAGTGACCCGGCTAGGCCTGCTGGGTTCAGCCCAGCCACATGGGCTGATCTAGACCCAGCCTAAAAAAACGAGTAATATTGTTGTTTTTTTTATATATTTGTTTTGTGGTTTTGTTTTTGTATTTTTATATTGTAAAAAATACAAATCTCATATTTAGAATACCTAGTTTTCGACGCAATGTGACAAATATACATATATATCAAAAAAAAAAATTTTCATGCATACGACCAATATCCTAACATGTTTTGAATTTTTTTTCTTATAAAAAAACAAATATTTGAAGTTTTGAAAATGTGTTTTCTCATGGATTTCTTAAACACAACAAATTATTTTTTTCCATTTCTAGATTTTACAACATGTTTGTAAGACTCCAAAGGGTATTGGCCAATATTCAAAAAAATACAAAAATCTTATTTTGAGGGGAATTTATCTATTTTCACCGTTAATGTTTGGATAAAAAAATCCCAAAGGAATGAATATCCAAAATATTATTGGGAATAACTTGCTATTATTCACTGTTAATATTTGGATAAAGAAACCCTAAGTGGTAAATATCCAAAATAATTTTTTAGGAATAATAAGTCATCAAACATCCTTGAAAGAAGCCTTGATTATAATTGAGGACATTTCAATTTTTGACTCCACGGTTTACGAGTCGTGAGAGTATGAAACACTAAGGCAAAAAAAGGCTTTTAAGACGCTTTGAATTTCCTTAGATTTCTAAATTTGTGTCCCTTCTCCTAGCGATTTACGAGTCGCAAACTCTTAAAATACTGAAGGAAAAATGAGCTTTTAAAGCACATGGAATCTTCTTGGATTTCTATCTTAATAAATTTAGTTTGAATCAAACACAGATTTCAAGAGATCTGCATTGGTTCTCCTTGGCACTTTGTAGACATATCTAAAGGTATGATCCATATTGGCCAAGGGTTCTTGCTTTTAGACTTTGAAACCAAATCCATTCATCATAGCAAACCTATCCTAGAAAAACTAATTAAGAGAACACCAACACCATATCAATTATATGGCAAACCAAACACCAAGCAGCTTACTTTAGGTAAGGCGTATTAGAGGTGCTAATACATTTCCTTTACGCAATCAGTCCCTTGCCTTAGAATCTCTAAAAGACCAGTTAGGATTCCTAATGACCATAATACTAGGTGGCGACTTCCTTATTCACAAAACAAAAATCCTAAAATCATACCCCGCTCCGGGAAGGGTCGCCGCTCTGCCGCGAGGGTGCGACATATGGTATGAGCACAATTGTGTTATTCTATTAACAAGCATAAATCATTTAAAACTAATATGGGTGACAAGGGCATCGCTTCCTATATCCCACATCGAAGCATTACAACCTAAGTGGGGGCAATAAGTGAGTTGGATAATCAAGCAGTTACACAATAATTATAGAGAAAAAACACATGAACACAGACACAGACACATGACCACTTGCTAACTTAGACAACCCATTTTTGTTTTTTTTGTATATATGTTTTTTTTCAGAATTGTTTTATATAATACTTATTATTATTTGCAAACCATGCAATTATTTTAGCCGTCAAACAAAACTTTTGTGCTTGATTAAAGATATCTTTATTGGTATATCAAATAATATATTAAAATAGCTTCCAACACAACATATATACCTAAGCACAATGATTAGTACATAAAAGTGTATTTTCATTAAAGTTTTATATCATCATATTACACTAAAGTATCATTAAATTCCCTAACTAAAGCATGTTTTATAATAACAAGTCTGATAACATAAGATATCTTTAATTTATGGTAAATGCTTATTTTGAATGCAGGAATATCTCACAATTTAAATGATTGATTGATGTGTTTAACTATTGAAGTTGATAAGACAAAGAAAGGGCTAAGTTTAGAGAAGAGATGTTGGTTCAATTTAAACAAGAACACCATTCGGTTTGTTGCTACCCAATTTTTGACCCATGTTTTTATAAATTTTCAAAAATAAAAAAAATAAGGGTTTACACATGGCAATAACATAAAACATCAGGGATAACATTAAGAAGGCAATATGTCAAGGAGATAATTATTGAATCGTATATAATTATTGCACTATAAAATACCATAGATATATGATTTGATTCGTGTTGGTTATGGAAAATAATCACTGCAATATAAAATATCATATATATAGGATTTGTTGGTGCTGATTATAAAAGATAACCTTTGCAATAATTATTGCAATATTTCCTTGAATAGCACGTATAAAGATTTTCTATATAATTAAATCTCCAGCCATAATATTTGAGGAGGGGGGAGAAGAAAATTCACAGGAGATCAATTTTAAAATAAAAAAATTAGAGCAACCACAAAACCCTAAAGCCATCGCTTTTAAGGTAGCAAGCTGCCCACCCTCATTTGACAAAAAAAAGAGTCCCCGCCCAAGGAAGCCCTCTTCCTTCTCCTCTCAGCCGACCAGAGCTCACCTGCTCTCTCTTTTCCCTACCGCCAGCCAAACAGACCAAGAGCTAACCTCCAAACCACAGCAGCTGACACTCTCCCCTCCATCTCCCCGATTGCAACTCCCTTTCACTGCCTTCACACCTGTCCCCATCTTCCTCTCCTAGTCGCCCCCTCCCTTTGAAAAGAAAAAAAAAACAGAATCGCCCCCTGCTTTTGATTTTTACTCCCGAGAACCAGCACTAGCCTTCCTTTTCTCCACCCAACAGCTCCGCAGGATGAACAGGTATTGGTCTTCTAGAGGAGAACCAGAACAAGCTTTATTATGTCATGGCCCTCACTGTTGAGAACTTCCTTGAGCGTCAGCTCCAGACCCTCGTGTTCAAGGCTGGCATGGCAACTCTTCAATGACAGCTCCGCAGGATGAACAGACCCTCGTGTTCAAGGCTGGCATGGCAACTCTTCAGTGACAGCTCCTCAGGATGAACAGAGGCACATTAGAGTTGAAAGGCAGGAGGTGGTTGTCCTGGAAGAGTGAAGAAAAAGAATCAGAAGGCTGTTGTTTAGTAGATGTTTGATGGTCTTAATCTACATGTGGTTCTTGGCATGATCACAGCCGTAGTTGGGATGGTTTGGCATGGCAACGCCTCATCTAAGCCTGGAGGATAAATTAAGCATGCAAGGGGAAAATGAGACGTGAGCAGCAACCAGTCGTCTCCCACTTCGCCTCCAGCCACTGCCTCGCAGGTAAGTCTTTCTTTCCTTGTTTTTTCCAGATTAATTACTCTGCCACTGTAGCATGAATATGCATGCAACTACGGCAGAACCAGTTACTAGTTTGTGCCAGTAATCGAGTTGGGTTTGAAGGGCCATCCTTGATATTTTTTTTCCTGAATTATTCAGTTTTTTTTGTAAACTTTGAGAATATATACGCATGATTTGTTGTCTTTAATTAGGATTTACTGTGATGTTTGTGTTTTTAGCAAAGAAAATATAAAAAATATTTTTGTTTATTGCATACGGCCAATACCCTAACATGTTTTGAATTTCCTCTCTTAAAAAAAAATATTTGAAGTTTTGAAAAATATATTTTTGCATGGATTTCTTAAACACAACAAAAAATTATTTTTTTGCATTTCTGGATTTTACAACATGTTTGTAAAACTCCAAAGGGTATTGACCAATATTCCAAAAAATATAAAAATCTTATTTTTAGGGGTAATTCATCTATTATTCATCGTTAATGTTTGGATAAAGAAATCCCAAAGGGATGAATATCCAAAATATTATTGGGAATAACTTGTTATTATTCACCGTTAATGTTTGGATAAAGAAACCCCAAGTGGTTAATGTTCAAAATATTTTTCTAGGAATAATAAATCATCACACATCCTTGAAAGAAGTCTCGATTATAATTGAGGACATTTTAATTTTTAACTCCATGGTTTACAAGCCATTATGAAACACTAAGGCAAAAGGAGGCTTTTAAAGCGCTCTGAATTTCCTTAGATTTCTAAATTTTTGTCCCTCCTTCTTGTGATTTACGAGTCGCAAAACTCTTGAAATACTAAGGGAAAAATGATCTTTTAAAGCACATGGAATCTCCTTGGATTTCTATCTTAATAAATTTAGTCTGAATCAAACACAAATTTCAAGAGATCTGTATTGGTTCTCATTGGTACTTTGTAGACATATCTAAGGGTGTGATCCATATTGACCAAGGGTTATTTCTTTTTAAACTTTCAGCCCAAATTCATTCATCATAGCAAAACGTATCCTAGGAAAACTCCAACACCATAGCAATTATAAGGCAAACCAAACACCAAGCAGCTTACCTTAGGTAGGGCGTAATAGGGGTGCTAATACCTTCCCTTTACGCAACCAGTCCCTTACTTTAGAATCTCTGAAAGACCAGTTAGGTTTTCTAGTGACCATAATACTAGGTGGCGAATCCCTTTACACAAAAACAAAAAACCCGAAATCAATCGAGGGTCGCCGCGACGCCGCGCTTCTCCTCTAGGGTGCGACAGTTATTGGATCATAACTGGAGTTGTAGACCTTGGATTTAGGTTTGGTTTATCTTGATGGAAAGCTAAGACATAGGCCTAAAACTTTCATGAAGAATCCAAGATTCAAATATACCGTTTTCAAGTTCAACTCTTAGCAACAAAAGAGACGTCTTAATGTGTCTTACAGCCCAGACACTGTTCAGTGTTCAGCCTATATCTCAAGTTCTAGAAGTCCAAATGAGCTCTGGTTTTTTTGTTGAAAATATAAGACCATTGCCCACAACTTGCATGAGACTGTGTGCTCAAATTCTGATGTTAGCAATGTTATTTTAACCAGTCAACAATGTCAATAACCAGCTAACAAGTTAATGGTTGGCCATGTCACCAACTAAATAGTTAGTCATCTAATTAATAGTTCTGAATTTTAGCCTATAAAAGGAGGTATTTTCCATGTATTTAGGCATCTTGGTTTTCAAATCAAGATCATATTCTTGCTTTCTTTCTTTGTATTTTTATAATGTTTAAGTTTTGCTTTCATTAATCTCTTGTTTATGCTTTTCATCATAACTATGTTCTTATCTAGTTTATTTATGTTTCTCTTCTTCTTAATGTTTGGCTAAGTTTATTATGTCAAAGTGAAAAGGTTTCTATAATAGTGTTAGAATAGGTATATTATAAACTCAACACGGACTTCAATATTTATATCCAAGAAAGTTTGCTATTAACATGTCTTATCTTTTTATCTTACTAATTATTAATACCTTGCTTGTTAAATGATTAATCTAGATTTGTGTTGTATAACACTTGGTACAATAAATGCTTGATCCTTCATAATCTTCGGTCGACATCGTTGTTATGAGAGGAACCTGATTTGTTGTTCATATAAGTTAGCATCATGAATTCCTAACAATATTTAAAAGTATAGTGTTACTAAAATAAGTAATTAATATGATCATATTAAAAATTTATAATGAACTATTAAGGATAAATCATCCGATTGGAACCTCCTTTGTGTGTGGCTTCCAGTTGAGTAATAAAAAAAGTTTATATTATATTTACTTATAATACCATTAGTGGATCCTCTAACCTTGACAACTGTTTTTATCATTGTTTAATCATCACATTAATCTCACATCTCAAAGATCTCTTTAACTCTTTGTTAAATTATATATATTATTTATAATTTATATAGTTCACCTCCCTGTGGTTCGACCCTGGTCTTGTCGGATTGTTTATTACTTTGACACTCATACACTTGGGATAAGACATCAACTCTTTGATCGTGTCACACAACATATATACATTGTTAAAGATAATTTTATTACTATATAAAAAATTAAATATTAAATTCTCTTTTGAATTGAAATAGAATTGTAATTTTATGAATATGAAACTCAAAGCTTTTTTATTTTTAAATTGTAATCAAATTGGACTTCGGTTTTTGAATTTTTAGAAGTTATAAAAAAATGTAGGTTTTTTTTTAATAAGAACAAGTATTTATATATAAAAAAAATTTCTTAGTTTCTCAATCTGAAATCTTGATTTCATAGATTCACTTTTTAATATATTTAATTAGCATCACATATGGAAGGGGAAAAGTAAAACTTCATTCATAGTCATGTTTGATAAATGTAACCATAGTTGCAAGTAAAAAATGAAGTATGAGATTTTTAGTACTTTATTAGAAGCAAGAATTCTAATGATCATTAAATGTTCAAATAAATATATTTAAAACTTAAAGTGTGCAATTATTATATTTAAATAGCATCACTCGGATTATTAGGATGACAATGAAACAAATAAAAACAAATAAAAACAAATAATCAGGAACTTTTTACTTAAGTTTGAAAAAAATATTACCACAAACTTAGTTATTAATTACATTTAAATATTAATTTTTATATTTTTTTCTATAATATTTGTTTGTACTAATTTGTTTTCTTGGTAATATATATTTTTATTGACTTATGGAATTTCAATACATAATATTAGCAATGACATATGGTTGCAATGTTATGGTCAATTCTCATTCCATAAACTATGAGAAAAAAAAATAACTAGATTTAAGTTGGAATATAGAAAAGCATATATTTTACTTTTTTTTTGTCCTTTTTTTAAAGAATATGCATTTAAAAATTGTTGTTGGAACACTTATTGTATTCTACTTATATAATTGTAGTTGTATTCATCATTTTGTCTTTTTTATATACATAATATTTTTGAGTTTTTCACTTCAAATCAAGAAATGTTAATTACAATAGTTAATTATATGGTTGCATTTCCATCCTTTTGAAGTTACTAATATTATGGTAGATAACACAATTGTGTTATTTTATTAATAAACAAAAATCATAAATAATTTTTGAATGACAATTAACAAATAATAAAATAATAAATGTTTTTATATTTATGTTTGAAGTTTTTTTACCCACAAACCCAGTTATTAATTACATTTAAATATTAGTTCTTATATTATGTTTTTTCTATAATACTTATTTGTACGAAGTTTTTTTCTTGGTAATATATATTTGGATTGATTTTTGGAATTTTAATACATGATACTAGCATTTACATCATTAATTTATGGTTGCAATGTTATGGTCAATCTTCATTCCATAAAATATGAGACAAATAACAAGATTTAAGTTGTTTTAAATTCCATTGTAAGGCCTCTAACCGGGCAACTATTGATTTTTTTTAATAAACAAACCTTGAGTTTTCTGAGAGTTTCTCTCATTGTGAATCATTTACAGAATATTGACGTTGGTCGTATTCATTTACTGTTTTCTACTGCGTCATATAGAAAAGCATATATGTAACTTTAGTTTGTTATTCTTCTTTTCAATAATATATTCTCCTTCAGATATCTACATATTTCTTTTATTTGTCTTGAACGACCTTTATCTGATCATTGATGATTCATACATTTCAATAGTAACTTGGATTAATATCACACCATACAATTTTATGTCCTCGACTTTTTTCCAGCACAAGTGAGTTCTGTACCTCTTACCGTATAAAGCTTCATATATGGCCATCTCTATTGTCGCTTGATGACTATTATTGTATGTGAATTCTACCAATGCTATGTGTTCCTCCTAGCTTCCTCCAAACTTTTAAGAAAAGGGTGTGTAACAAGCCGGCTAGTACAACTAGAGAATGAGGGAAGGAAAACCGATACTAGAGAGGAAGAAAAGGCAAAAAAACAGGAGCAGAGGAGGGAGAAAAACATGTTAAATTCCTTCCTAAAACTACTACAAACAGTAAGGTATGAACCAAATCTTCTTCTTTTTTTTGGTGAAATCAAGAATATATATAGAATAAAAAGAGAAAACTTTAGCTACATAGGTTATAGCCTAGGCATCAGCCTAATTACAAGAAAGAAAAATAAGGAAACAAACAGTCCTACTAATGGAGCAAGAACATAAAACCCAACGAAATCAAAACTTAAACGAACTCAGCCGAAATACATTTGTGCTTCCTATATAGACCAGCACCTGTATACCAAAATGAAGAATTCAGATTTCTGATCCAACCTGCTGCAAAGTAGAACAAATGCCATAAGACATCTTCCTAGATTGGCTACTTTTCCTCAAATATCAAAATGTTCCTAGCATTCCATATAGTCCACACAATGTTAAACATAAAGTCCCCCCAAACAGATCTTTCAAACTTATAATGATTTTCCTGCAGAAGACCTAGCCATTGACATTGAAGGTCGTCAAGGGCATATGGCATTACCCAGCTCAGACCTCTCCAAGCTACAATTTTATTCCATAATTTCCAGACCACTGAGCAATGCATGAGGATGTGGGAGACAATTTCAGAATGATGCTCACAGAAAGGGCAACAGTCATCTTAAGGGCTCAGGATATGTCTTTTAACCAGGAAGGCTCTTGTGCAAAGGCCTTCATTTAAGGTCAGCCATAAAGTCATTTCTATTTTTGGAGGGCAAATAGATTTCCAGACATCTATAACATAAGTTTTAATTCTAGCAGACCTGATCCTTTCAAGGGCAAGCATGCAAAAGTTTATAGTATAGCCTTCATCCTTCCCCCATTCCCAAATCAACCTGTCTTTTTTTGATTGATGAATAACTGCAAGATTAAGATCAGACAATAACCTTTGAAATAATAGATTTTCACTAGTACTAAGGGGTCTTATCCATTTCAGATTCCAATACCAAGTATCCTCTATCCAGTATCTCATCTGGCTAACAATCCCTGCTTTGAAGGAGGACAGACGGAACAGAGCAGGATAAAAGTTAGCTAAACAGAAGCCAGTCAACCAAGTATCTGACCAAAAGTTTACATGGTTACCATTACCCATTTTAAGTTTACAACCAGCACGAATAAGAGTGCTATCAAGATCCTTACTAGTAATGGTAGAGTAGATACCTCACCAAATCCCTGAGAATTTTTTCCTGAATTGGGGCACCCCACTTATGAACTTTAGACTGTAATTTTCCTTAATGAAATCTGCCCAACTAGCTTTGTCATTGCTTCCCAATTTCCAAATCCACTTGAAGAGGAGAGTTTAATTTTTTGCCAATATAGTCCCAACACCAAGTCTACCCCTGTCTTTTGCTTTCGCCACTGTTTCCCATGCTAATCTATGAATTTTCCTTGTTATCAATACTCCCACCCCACAAAAACCGAGACTACATAGCTGTGATCTTACGGGCGATTACCTTTGGGAAACAGAAGATGGACATGTAATAAAGAGGTATAGCAAAGATTACATTTTTTTTTATCAGAATTGCTCTCCCCCGCTATTGATAATAGTCGCCCCTTCCAAGAGTTGAGTCTCCCTCGAATCTGTGAGGAACAAGTTTCCATGTAGAGACCCTATTTGGATTAGCACCTAGAGGGAGTCCCAAGTTTTTGATTGGAAGATTATCACATCTGCACTTGAGAGCACCAGAAATCCCTTCAGCATATATCCCATCAACATTCACACCCACTAGACGGCTCTTATGGAAGTTGACAGTGAGCCCCGAGCACAAACTGAACCATCTTAACATTCTCTTGACATTTAACAGGCATCAAAGATCATTTGGTAGGAAGAAAAGTGTGTCATCTGCAAATTGCAGATGATGAATAACTTTTACACCTGCAAAGTCCATCCCATATAGTGCACCAATTTTCAGGCTCCTGCTAATGAAAACAAAGATACCTTTAGCAGCCAAACAAAAGAGAAAAAGGGAGAGGAGGTCCCCATACCGAAGACCACAAGAAGCTACGAACTCAAGAGTGGGGGAACCATTGATTAAGATTGAAAGTCTTGCAGTCGAGACACATGCCATAATCCATTTTCTCCATCGAGCACCAAAGTTCATGTAGCCCATAACATCATTAAGGTAAGACTGGGACACAATGTCAAAAGCTTTTCTGAAATCAAGTTTAAGAAGAAATCCTTGACAGCTCTGAGATTTCATAGAATCCAGCATTTTATTGGCAATAAGAACCGAGTCCAGGATGTTCCTGCCAGCAATGAAAGCTGATTGGGAGGGGCTAACCACACACTGCATAACTTTTTTTAGTCTGGTGGCAAGAATCTTAGCAATAATCTTATATAACCCATTTAATAAGCTAATAGGTCTATAATCATTAAAGGAGGAGCTGCCAGCAACTTTTGGAATTAAAGTAATATAGCTAGTGTTAATACATTTTGGAAGATTACCTCTCTTGAAGAATTCAAGAACCATTGTGAATAAATCATATTTCATTAACTCCTAAAACTTTTTATAGAAATTAAAGTTGAAACCATCAGGGTCTAGGGCCTTCGAGTCTTCACTACTGAAGATGGCCAAGTGAACCTCTTTTATGGTAACATCTCTTTCAAGCCATATAGCTTGGTTCTCACTAAGCTTTATAAAGCCTGCATTACCCATCGTGGGTCTAGAAATCAAGGGATCAGAGTAAATGTTTGAGAAATATGCTTTGGCTCATTTGATTTCAGCTGGACTCGAGAGGTTGTTCCCATTGTATACAATCTAACGAATATAGTTTTTGCATCCCCTGACTTTTGCTGAGATATGGAAGAAGCGAGTGTTTCTGTGCCCCAACTTAAGCCAAGATTGTCTAGCCTTTTGTCTCCATATAGATTCTACATATCTATAGAGTTTCTAGTACCCTTCAGCTCATATAGCCCTTTTCTTTTAGAGTCAGACAGCCCACCGCTTTCAGCCTGATCCTCGAGGTTCTAAATAGAAGACTGGAGATTTTGCAGAGCCCAGTCCTGATTCTCAAACTCAGTTTTATTCCACTGACTTAACTTTAGTTTCAGAGAATTGATTCTTCTGATCACCTAGAAGTCGTTAGGGATATCACGCACAATATCCTCCCGAAGACCTTAAGGGTGTTATGGAATGAAGGGGCCATAAGCCAGCAGTCTAGACATTTGAAAGGTTTCCATCCCTAGTGCACTTGTTCTTTCACAATAAGCAGGGGGCAATGATCCGAAAGACCATGATCCAGTCGTATCAGTTTTAAAGAGCTAAAATAAGACAAGCATTGTGTATGAGCAAAAGCTCTATTCAACCTGTTCATAGAGCCACCTCTAAACTAGGTGAACCTATGATTCACTAGCGAATATTCAACCAAATCACAATCATCAATGAAGGCTCATAGACCGCTACTTCTATCTGATTAGATAAGTTCTCATTAAAATCACCCATTAAAAACCAGGGACGATCTGGAAAGGCATGTCTGAGTTCAGTAAGCTCCATCCAAGAGACTACTCTTTCAGTTCTAAAGCCTGCTCCATAATACCCAGTGATCACACAATCAAAGGTATCATCAACAAAGAAGCCAAATAAGCTAATCCAGCTCCCAGCAAATTCAACCAAATCCACCCTGAATAGATCACCATCCCACATAGCTATCAACCAACCTGATCTACCCAGAGCCTCTATGCAAAACCATTTAATATTCTGACCATGCCACAGACTAGAGACTATAGAGTCCGAACATGAAAGTTTAGATTCAATAATAAAGCATCTAATGACATTAAAATCCTTAATATACTTGCAAATGGCCTTTCTTTTATAACTAGATCCCAAACCACACACATTCCAGCTAAGAATCATAAAAAAAATAGTATAAAACCATGCACAGAGACAAAGATGCCTACTAGACATACCTATCCTAATGTTCCTTTTTAGCATCGATGGCCTTTTGGATCGTGACTTCAATATTCTCTCTATTTGTTTCAAAGTCGATACCTAATTTTTTACCAATTTCTTTTATAGCTTCAATCTCATCACAAGTTGCAGGGAAGTAAGATGGGGGCTGAGAAAGTTGTAGTCTTTGGTTAACTGATCTGATGTATGAATTAATTGATTCTTCATTTTCAGCACTGTTATTTGAATAAGTTGAAGTGGCTGCCATCCTTTGACTCTCATGACCTTTAATGGCACCAATTTGTTTACCATTCCTGAGGGTCATACTACGAACTAGATTCGTTTTAGGCCAACTCTGCTAATCTTCATTTATAGCAGTCATGTTATATGTCCCGTTTTCCTTATCATTTCGTGGGATATTAGAGACTGGAGTCATTGGGGGTAGATATCAGCCCTTTCCTGCTTGCAGTCGAGTCTTGATGCGTGTAATAGTCCAAATTTTCCGGGAAGTAAACCTGGACTTTATAGCCATACACGTACCCTTCTTTCACTATCTCACATCTACTAAAACTCTACTTCATAATTACTTCAGTTTCGTAATCTAGGTCCGTAAAAGTAAAGATCTTATTTGCAAACATATCTTGTTTCTCCTTTATAACCATTGTCTCGGATTCACTCGGTGATGAACTACAGTCCAACTCTGAATCAGACTCTAGAGTATACCCAAGGGAATAGATAATGGAAGCTAAATTTGTGCATGCCTCATGTTTAATCTCAAAAATGAGGATTTCCATTTTTTCCTTATCAATCGTGAGATTTACTGTTCCATTAAGAGAAGCAAATGGTGATTTTCCTACCAAGATTGTAATCCCCAATATAGCACCTTTACTAATGGAAGTTAAGTGATATCCAAAGATCTTGCATTCTCCCCCCATTAGCTATTTGATGCATTCCATATTCCAAGCTATAATAGGGAGACCAAATATACTTATCCATGAAAAAATATCAGAGGCCTTATCAGTGGTGCACTAGGGCCTTAACTCTTCAAAATAGTTTTCCAAAAAATCCTTCTCTTCATCTACCGCAAACTGCATATCTTGTTTTGTTTTAAAGGTGAGGATTGCCTTAGAGGCCCCTAGGAACTGAAAGCCTTCCATATTATGCAAGGTCCTCAGCATCTTGTTTTTAATCTTAGCATAGTCAGTACCTCTTGAAAAACTACCAACAAGACTATGACTTAGCCATTCACGGTCTTCCTCACTTGTTTGGTATATGATGTTCCTGACTGGTTTCTCCTTTACCACCTCTATGTAGGAACGCTCATCCTTTTGCTTTATTAGAACTCTTATTTGAGGTGAAACAATTGACACAGATAATTGCTTCTACTTTACGACCTACCTTTGATACTTCGCAATGTTATACGGAGCTTGTAGGAAGAGAACCATATCTTGTTAAGCTTATCTGTGATCTCTGCATCAGGGTCGCAGAGAGATAAGAAACCAAACCTTTTCCCATATTTGTTTAGCCTTTTTGAGACAAAAGGCCCTGTGATTGTTCCATGTCTTTGAAATTCCTTCCTAAGCTCTGTGAAAGTAAGCCATGAGGGAAAACATTCAAAATAGAAGGTTTGCATAAGTAGGTGTTTGATAGTTTTACGTGGAAACCTCTGAGTGGGTAACACAAGGTTTTAATGAGAGGGAGCTATGGTTTGATGTAGAGAGATAGGTTGGGAGCATGGTTGTAAACCCCGGAAAAAAAAAAGAAGAAGATGTGGGGGCAAAAATAATACACTTAAAGAAAATAGGGCCTAAATGCAAATAAGAATAATTATAGAGCATAAATACTCATCTTCTCACCAAAAATCTACAGTTACCGTAAGGAAAGAAAAGAGGGAGTTTTTGTATCCATTTTTGCAAATCAAGAGAGACCAAAATTTCAAGAAATCATCCAAGATTAAGGGTTATAGGTAGAATAAACACTTGTGGGCAAGGGATTAACAAGAAAATTTTGAACAAGAAGAGAAGAGGGAAGGGTCAGCTATCATTAGAAAGAAAATGAGGGAGTTGAAGATCGAAATCTTGATTCTTACTAGGTTAGGTGTTCTAAACATGGTCTTATAAGTCGTTTCAAAGTCGATTATGAATTGATGCCTGAATGTTGAATTATAAATTAGGGTTCTTAGACTTGAATTGAGGAAAAAGTATTAGTTGCTAAAATTAAATAACTTCATGTGCTCTGTATAAATGGAAAGGTTGACGAATCTGGACAGTTTCGTCTCTTGACTTTCAAAGAAATTTCAGGTAAGAGGATGAAGGAATTAATATCAGTTTCCTTTAGAGAACTTGTAGCCTCGTGTCTTAGCTTTCCAATGAGACCAATCTCGCTTGAAACAGAGTTCTATAACTCTAGATATAATTAAAAATCCGAGAAGAATAACAGTTCAATGTCAAGACAAGCATTAATTCATAATCATTGTTTAGAATATTTTTACATATTATAAATAGAATTATTTATCTTGTATTTAATTTTTTTACAAACTTTGATTTCAAAATAATATTTTGTTTGCTTGTGTAAGGATTGCTCATGCTTATTGGTTTCTCATTAAACTGTCATGAATTTATAAGAGATTAATTGTCTTTGTGGTATTCTTCCTTATACTTCTCGTTCACGATTCTCTATAATTGTTGGGTGGAGGTTTTATTCCAATAGTTTTGGTTACTCAATTTAAATAATCATTGTGTTGAGCTTTTATCAACCAAATTTAATTTTATCTTTCTTGGGCTTGTTTTTTCTTTCATGTGGGTTCTAAAATTCTTACCCTTCAAGTTCACATCACCATGTCTTTTTTTTTTTAATAAAAAATCAGGCGTACCTCTGCCTGATTCTATTAGTCCTTTCTTTTTTTATTTAAAATTTTTATGTTTTGAAATTTTAAAATGAAATTTTATTTAAATAAAATACTAACTATAATATTTTAAAATTAATCATATAATGTTATACTTTAAAAAATAAAATTTTTAATGATAATTTTTAATCTCTCTCTCTCTCATACATATATATTAAAAAAATTACTAATGAATATTTATTGAAATAAAATATTTTTTATTATTTTTATATAAAATTATTATTAAAAAAATTAATTAATTTTTTTATTGATCAAACACAAATTTAATTAAAACTTGTTTTTTGAATCATTATACATTTTTATTCAAAAAACAATGCTATTAATAAAATAAACATGTTTATATATATATATATATATATATATATTAACTAAAAAGTTTTTTTTGGTTAAAATTAAAATTTTAATATTTTTTAAAATATTTCATTATGATATAATTAAAATAGAATGCTCTAAAACAAATCATGATTGCATTGTATGAAATGTGTTTGGTATTATGATAGTTTTTGTAGTTGTGTTTTGAAAAAAATTGTTTTATAAAAAGTATTTTTAGTTGAGGTTGATTTAAAAAAATATATGTTTGATTAAAACTGTGGTTGAAATTGAGGTTGAACAAAAAATAGTATAATGTATTTGGTTAAGAATGTTTTTCATGACTTCCTGAGCGTGCAATAATATCAAGTAAAATATCATCAAAGATAAAATTAGAATTGCGATCAAATTTTAGAAATGCTACGTTATCATAGAATCTTCTTCTAATAAAAATATGTAGTGTCATTAAATAATATTAAACATTAATTTTTCAAATAAAACATAATACCTAACAAAATTTATTAAATTTTTTTTTTATTTAACTTCATAGCCAGTACAATATATTTAGAAAACCCGTTTGAGTTATTAACAATGAGGACACTTTTCACGTAAACAGTGAAGCAGCTGAATTAATTGACATAAAGAATGAAGCAGAAACATAGAAATTTTGCACCCATGATATCAGCCACAATTTAAATGATTCCACCAAAACAAAACAAAACTCAATTTTTAACGTGCTAATATTTGTGGCTGACTGCCACCCTCTGCCGCAGCCTCAATGACACACGTGCACTTAAGCTCTTACATCAATCAATCAATTTCTTTTTTCCTTCTCCTGTGAAACGAAGAAAACAAACTTGTGTGATTCATTCATTCATCAATCGATATCATCAGAAGTAGTAGCAGGCTAACAGTTTGTAGTGTCTCATCACTCACCCATTCATTTATTAACCATTTCCACCCCCTCCCCTCCCCTCCCCTCCCCTTGGTTTCGTTCTGTCTTTCCAATCACTAGCTGTCGGTGATTCCTGTTAGTTACCCTTCATTTCCATTGATCGGATCGGACTCTCCCCTTCTCTCTGTCTCGCATTTGGTAAATAATTGAAGGGAGGCCCTTTCAATTTCATTTTGCTCGATTTGAATTTCTTATTCCCTACATTGTTTGTTTGTTTGTTTTTGTTGGTGATCTAGGGTTTTGTTTTCAATTTTGATTATTTTGCTATCTTAGATAAATTTAATTCGATTAGGTCATCCTAACTCACTTTTTTTTTCCTTGTGCAGGAGGTTTGTTTTATTTTTTTTAATTTTCTTACATATGAATGAGTTGAAATGGATTTAGATGATGTGGAGGAAACCAGAGAAGTAATAACAATTTACATACAGAGGTAGAGAGGAAGAGGAAAAGGAAGAGGTGGGTTTTCTTCTCTTGCTTTTGGCGTAAGGAAGCAAAGCACAAAAAAGGCAAACATGATTGTGAATAAGCCGTTGGTGTTGACTTATCTCTACCTTTTGATTTACATTTTGCTTTCGTCTGGAGTCATTTTGTACAACAAGGTAACCTCCATCACCATCACCATCACCATCACCATCACCATCTTCCTTATTATTATTATGCAAGTGTATCAGCTTCCGATATTATTGCAGTTTGCCACATCGTTACTGTATTATTTTGATGCTGTCTTTTCTTTTATATTTGAACCCTGAAATTGCAGTTAGTTAGCCACCACATCCTTTTGTTCATCAGCCAACATCTGATCTTTGACATTTAATTCATAAAGAAATGAGCTGATACTCGCACCCAAAGAAGCCTAATTGCGTATAGTCACGCATTTTCTAACTGTTTGGTAGTCACTATGGCTGCCTGCTCATGTAGTTGACAGGCATCCAGTGTTTTCTTTTAATTTTCTATAGCATTTTCTTGCCTTCTATGAACTTTCCCTTGGGAATTAAACTCAATTCTTAATCTCCTCGGGACCAATCTGGTAAGGATTGCTTCAGTGTCCCAGTTATTCAATTCTTCCACCATGGTGTAAGCTCTGAAGTTATGCCTAGTTTAAGCCAGTTCTTAGCACTTGCAGAGGTGACCCACTTTTGGTTCTCTACGGTAAATAAATCCTTTTTTTGACATATATACATGTTTACTTGGTGGTTCATGCCATTTTCATTTATGCAGCATCATGGTTTATATGGTTTACTTGAAACTTAAGCTGTAATTCTATGTTTTCCTTTTGAAGTGAACTATTAATTGAAGTATGATTCAATGAATTTTGTTGCAGTGGGTGCTCTCACCAAAATATTTCGACTTTCCATTTCCCATTACACTTACGATGATTCATATGGGGTTTTCAGGGGCTGTAGCCTTTTTCCTTATTCGTGTATTTAAGGTAATGACTTCCTACATAATTTGATTCCCTGTGCTTTTGGAACCCAGATGGCTATTATGGGAATCACAAAACACTCAATTAAGTTGTGGGTGACATGGTTTTAATTTGCGGGAATGAACAGGACCTTATTTCATATGGCTGAATAGAAGACTGTGCATGTACCTCTTGTTTGAGCTCTTAAGTTATCATTTCTCTATCTTAGAATGTTATAGATTCTTTAAACAATGTTTTGGATTTATCTTTGGAAAATGTGAAGAATGTTAGTGCTAGAGTTTCTCAGTGATCAAGTAAGACATAAAATCTATGATAAAAAGTATCATATTCATTTGTTTTAGCTCATTCATTCATTCCGACCAGAAAAAAAAGAGGTGAAAACTTCTCATTTCAATTCCCATCATTCAGTGAATCCCTTGGCAGGTCCTTTATACAATGAACCTTTCTTTGAAGAACAAACTAAAATAGCCTAGGATTAGGTTTATTCTTTATGTATTCTTGTATCCATTTAGCTATACATTTCAGCATGTATGTGGAGCTCATATATTGAATTTTGAGCTGGTCCTTTATACAATGAACCTATACACTTCATGTTTCTCCAAAAAGTGTGATCATACACTGGGTCAAGCAAAATACTTTATTGAAAGCTCTGTACTTCTGCAACATTTCTTCATTGCCTTCTTTTAATCTCTTTGAGTACTGGAATTAATTTCTCCTTCTTTTCTGGACATGCAGGTTGTATCTCCAGTCAAAATGACTTTGGAAATGTAAGTGATATAACTTTGTTTTCATTCTCTGTTTGTCCATTGTCACTTTTCTGATTTTTTTTTTAATAATTTTGCAGATATATAACCTGTGTTGTGCCAATAAGTGCCTTCTTTGCAGCAAGTCTTTGGTAAGAACTTAAATGTGAAAAGGCTGTTCTGGTGAGATATGAATTAATTTGGCTCATAGAAACTGTATGACAATAATATGTGAAACGAGAAATCTGGCATGTTATATATTCTTATGCCAGCCTTTGGAAAAAGAAATTCATCAAAAGATTTATGTTGTCATCAGACCTGGATCACTGCTGGAATACTACTGAGATTTATCATATATTAAGTAGGCAAAGTATGGTTTGGCAAGATGATCTGCACTAGGCTCTTGTGCAAGTTTTATAGCAGTTTTGTGGTTCAGGTATTTATGGCCATGGCTTATCTCTTGAGCTTAGTCTGCAATTTGTAACCTTGTCCCAGCTTAAGCTGTTTTCCGAGCACAATTGAGGAAAGGGCCTTCCTTTCCTTAATTATGTTTTGTTTTTGCATTTGACCCAAACTCCTGTCTAGAAGAGCATAACATGAGTGATTTGGAAAATTTGGATTCCTATATATCCATATCCTAGCACACAGATTATTTTCCTGGGTGGGCTTTTGAATGGTACTTTCAATATGCTGTTTCCCATTGGCAGAAGTTTTATTGTCCCAAGCAGGGCTTTTCTTAGGCGCTTAATGTTTTGAATTTGCAGCTTGATTTTGTTGTTGACCACTGTCATTTGCTTACATGTATGCTATTGCACTGGGTTTTATGCCTCATTTATATGGTAGAACCTAGCCTTTCTATTCAGGGTTACACTCTTCTTTTCTTTTTGTCAATAACTATAATTGAGTTAGATTTTCTGCTCGACAATTTATTCTATTTTTCTGTTCTAGAAATTAAATGCTTCGTGTTCTGTATGTGTAGAAAATTCCAAACTCTTATGAATCATGTTGACTTTTCTGAGGGAGTGACTATTTTGCTGTTTTCAATTCCTTGTCTTAACAGGTTTGGCAACACAGCTTACTTGTACATCTCAGTAGCCTTCATCCAGATGCTCAAAGCTCTAAGTATGTCTATGAAAAGTACAAATGTTGTTTTTTCAATTCTATGATAATGCTCTTTAAGCAAAGCTGCTTGGCTCCTTATATTGGATGGGTATGGATTTTACAGTGCCTGTGGCAACATTTATCATGGCTGTTATGTGTGGCACTGACAAAGCAAGGTGTGACGTGTTCTTAAACATGTTGCTCGTCAGTGTTGGAGTTGTCATCTCATCATATGGGGAAATTCATTTTAATGTAGTTGGCACACTTTACCAGGTCACAGGCATCTTTGCAGAAGCTCTTAGGCTGGTTTTAACTCAAGTTCTTCTACAGAAGAAGGGCTTGACCCTAAATCCAATCACCAGCTTATATTACATAGCTCCATGCAGGTACTGTATATAAATGCTTCAAGATTTTTTTTTTTATTTCAAAGAAAATGATTTCATATGATGTTATGATATTACTCAAAATTGCAAAATAGTCAGTCTCTCCTCTCTTTATTGTTTTGAGTGTTTTATGTTTGTCAAGTTTTATAGCATAATTGACAATTTGACATCCTACATATATCCTGAAACTCCATTTAGAATCACAGTTAGGTTTTGTTGATATGATTTAATGGTGATTGAAATTCCACTTTTAAGTTTCTTCCCATAATTGTAAAATTTGTTTTAAAAAAACCCTGTCATAATGCATAGATAATTAGATATTATCATGATCTGCCTAGCTGTTATCTCAATCTACTGTTAAACACTGAGACTGCTGTCTGGGTGCATGTACTTGTGGATGAAGTGTTCCACGATAGTTTCTATGATTGGTAATGAAATTAGATTGATTGTTGTATTAGGGCTCAGCTGCTCATGTAGGAATAGTATTTTGTTCGCAGTTTTGTTTTTCTGTGTGCTCCTTGGTATGTACTGGAGAAGCCTGGGATGGAAGTTTCACAGATTCAGTTCAACTTTTGGATCTTCTTTTCCAATGCTTTTTGTGCGTTAGCCTTGAACCTCTCTATATTCTTAGTAATTGGTAGAACTGGGGCAGTCACCATCCGAGTTGCTGGTGTGCTAAAAGACTGGATACTCATAGCCCTTTCCACCATCATATTCCCAGAGTCTACAATAACTGGGCTGAATATAATCGGTTATGCAATTGGTATTTCTCTACTCATACAAATGTGGAAGATTTTTATTGTTACTTCATTATTTACCCATACTTAGATTTTGTGTGGTTATTTTAAATATTTCCTTTTCTTCTTTTGTGCAGCACTTTGTGGTGTTGTTATGTACAACTACTTGAAGGTTAAGGATGTCCGTGCATCTCAGGTCCCTGAAAATATTTCGGATAGAATAGCAAAGGTTAATCTTCTTAATAGCCCTTGGTATCATAAGACTTGCTTTTCAATACAAGGTTTTTTATTTCTTTCATGTGAGTGATAAATGACTGCCAATATCAGTGGAAAAAAGTGGTAAAAGAATTTGATGAATACATTGTTAAAAGATACATCATAGTTTATAAATTAATCTCTGTATGACCGTTTTACTTCCATCCATTAGTTTCTTTCTGAAAGATTCAGAAATATTGGGAAAGTTACTGCCTGGTTAAAAAACAACAGAGAGTTAACATATTTGTTCTATTACTTGAACTGTATGCTAGTAATGTGGATCATATGCTTGAACTGTGGAAATGGAAATCTTGATTGGCTGTTTGAACTCTTTCAAATTGTGTAGCAAACATTGCTGGACAACACACCTCTTAGCCTACCTATTAGCAGTTTATTAGATAATAAGTGAAGCACTGAGAATATTAGCCGAGTTGATTTAATTACCTGAAAACAAAGACACTCTTGTCTGTATAAAGTAAAATCCTATCTTGGAGTTCAAGTTATTGGTTTTGTAGAATTATTATCAATTGGAACAGACAACGACCATACATTAACTAATCCTACTTCCCATAAGACTGTTTTATCTATCTAATAATTTAGGTTTCCATATTTTGTCATAGGATTGGAAATTGGAGAAGAAGTCATCAGATACATTCACACCTAATAACAGCAGTGATAACAATGGAGGAGGTGGCGGGCGAAATATTTCTTCCTCTGATATGAATGTTGATGAAGAAGCACCTCTAATTCCATCATCAAGATTGTCGCACTTTGGTCGTACACAGCTTAGCAAGTAGCGATCACACTGTATGATTTTTGAGCCCGAAGGTACAACAGAACTTATTTCAAGAGAAAAACAGGAGGCAAAGAAGCCAGTCTTACAGAAGATGCTTTCATTCTTTGTTTATTTCTTTTTGGGTAATTGAGTAGCAAAGCGGAGGGCAATTTATTGTAACTACACTTGTAGCATGTGCATTCATCGTTGTCGTCCTATAGCTTATGCAGGTGGTATCTTAGGAACCATAGCTCTCCTTAATATAATTATTGCCGTTGATTTGGATACCATTTTTAGGAGGGTATGCATGGGGTTAGTATGTATTTTCTATTCCAGTTGAATTAGATTTGACAGTTATTCATATTCATGGGTGGAACGGGTTTTTTATTTATTTTTTTAAATTAAGATGGTATTTATGAAATTTGATATCTTGGGTTGGCTGCTTTTTTCGTTCATTTTCTTGAATACGAGTTCATCTTTATTATTATTTTTTTTGGATAAAGAAGTCTTTATTCTGTCTTTTATAATTGCTTTAATCCTGCTTGATGTTCACTAAAAGTTGATTCTATTGTAAAAAAAAGAAAAAAATATGGAACGGGGATTAAAAGCTTGGTTAATGTGTTCAATAAAATTATTTAATTATCATTTATTAATAAATATTACAAAGAGACAATAAAGATTGGATTGAGATCTAAGCTATGAATGCAAAAACATGATGTTACAATGCTTTTTATTATTTAACGTTTCTATTTAATTATGCGTCAATATTTTTTTTTAAAAGAAATAAAAACTAAATCGAAACAAAAAAAGTTAGCACAATTCATTTATTTTTTATTTATCTAGCTTTGCCTTTTGTTGTGATCCTTTGCACAACCTAAGTTTCAAATTCAATTGTGATACAGCTAGTTTATAATGGCCTCTTTGACCAACTTAACTCAACGTTACTTGATAAAAAAAATTTAGTTTGTTGTTGTTTTAACTTTTGCCTAACTTGACGAGGCTCAATTGTAAAACTATGAATTGCTGATATATTAAAAAAAAAAGTTCAGGGATTGAAATAAAAATATAACATCATATTGCATTGACATTGATTAACTTGGATTAATCATTAAATTTGTAACTCGGGTTATGACACGATTATAAAGAGCTAACTTGGCGTGGTCATATGATTTGAGAGAATATGGAGAAAATAAAAGAGGAGGAGAAGAATTTTCGAACTTCCTCCTCCTTTAATGGTGTCGGGTTCTCTTAAGAAAAAAATAGGAGATATTGTTTTTATTTACAAGAATATCTCTCCTCAATTGTCCTAGATGTTATTTCTCTCAAATATCCTATCATTTGTACTTTTCACGTTCAAATGTAATTTTTATTTCATCCAAGTTTTTACATCAATTAACTAGGAACTTTAACTCTTTATGACTTTTTCTCTTAATTTATTTTTTATTCGATTTAGAATTATGCTACTTAACACAAAGTTTACAATTCTCCCATTCTCCTTTTTTTTAAGATTTTATTTGCAAAATCAATAATTACCTTTTTTCAGAAATAGTAGGTCCGGATACTTTCTTTTAATCTCTAACTCTCTTTTCCAAGTCTCATCTTCTCCTTGAGAGCTTCTCCACATTATTTTTGTAATAACCCGACTTTTTCAAAGCCAAAACAATGATTTTTTTTTTGTTCATCACAATATCATTCTGGAAATTGATAAACCGATTCCACTTATTAACGAGGCACAATCCATATGTAATAACATCAATCAACCTTTCATAAAAAGTAGTTATACACATACACATAACAACACATTTGCATAATTACAAGGCTACATTATATATATATATATATATATATATATATATATATATATATATATACATAGTTATAAGTTTGCATTCCTATACTAATAATAGTCATTATAAGTTTAAACAAAAGCATCGAATAACAATTATACATTTAATACATTTTGTTCATACAAAATACATCGTGATCTAAAATGCGACTACATGGTTCTTTGCAAAAGTAGGGCCCCATGAGATAAAGTTCCTAGGCACCTCATTGGTGTGATATCCCTGCTAGAGTACAAATATTTACAAGAATTATAAACAAATAATGATAAGCAAATAAATAGTTAAAGGAAAACATTATTGTTACTTTCTGTTTAAAGCGTAACAATCATAGTTCTTTCATATACTTGGTATATACATAAAGGAAAACATTATCGTTACTTTCTGTTTAAAGCGTAACAATCATAATTCTTTCATATACTTGGTATATACATAACATAGTACACATGAGCGCATCAATTCTCGAAACTAACTTATAACTTTCAAATCCGGCCATCTACTACGAACGTCATTAGCCGAAGCTAATCTTCAAACATAATTGGCCATCCACTTAGGACGTCGTTAGCCGAGGTTAATCATCAATCACAACCCGGCCATCCGCTTCGGATGTCATTAGTCAAAGCTAATCATCTATCACAACCCGCTTAGGATGTCATTAGCCGAAACTAATCATCATACTCAAAACAAACAATTCCTAGACGGCTTGGTATTCATACTAACACGATATTATGTCATTCGCAATAAAACATTTTATAAATTAGCATTACGTAAGAAGAAGGTGGAAACCACATACCCGTTCCTCCCGTGGGGTGTCTTTGTCTTATCGAAGGTCCAATCTCGGTCACACCACCTAACACATCAATGGTCACAAATACGTACATTTGCATTCGGTAATCACACAACTCGTCACCATATATATTTCAAGAATATACATGTTCATATTCAAGCGTTCCATATATTACAATCACACAATGCAATCATTATAGTCATTGAACAAATCCTGATATGTAAGTTTGCTGTACAAAATCATTAGCGAAAACTGGTTCGCTGGTGACACGAATTCGTTAGAGAACTGATTCACTGGAACATAGAATCGTCTGCGAAACAGGTTCTCTAGTGATGCAAATTCATCGACGAAAACTAACTCGTTGGTGCCATATAATTCGGTAGCAAAAACTAACTCGCCGATGACATCGTATTTTGGCAAAAATTGCCAATGTATATAGGCTACTGCTGACTTAGATATCGTTGATGAAAATTGAGTCGTTGCTGACTCATAAATCATCACCGCAACACAGTTTCACAACTGACGCTGAAATCGTCAACGCATATGATTTACGGCTAACTCAGAAATCGTTGATGAAAAATTGAGTTGCTAGCAACTTAGAAATCATCAATGCAACACAGTTTTACAGCTGATGCTGAAATCGTCAGCGCATATGGTTTACGATTGACTCAGAAATCATCAACGCAACACAGTTTCACAACTAACTCTTAAATCATCAGCGCATATGGTTTACAGCTAACTTAGAAATCGTTGATGAAAAATGAGTAACTACCGACTTATAAATCGTCACCACAACACAGTTTCACAGCTGACACTAAAATCATCACCGCATATGGTTTACGGTTGACTCAGAAATCATTAATGAAAATTGAGTCACTGCCGACTCAGAAATCATTAACGCAGCACTGTTTCACAGCTGATGTTATCAGCGCATATGGTTTACGACTGACTCAGAAATCATTGATGAAAACTAAGTTGCTACCAATTTAGGAATCATCAACGCAACACAGTTCACAACTGACTCACAAATCATCAGCGCATATGGTTTACAATTGTCTCAGAAATCGTTGATGAAAACTAAGTCGCTGTCGACTTAGAAATCATCAACGCAACACAATTTCACAATTGACATTGAAATCGTCAGCACATATGGTTTACGGTTAACTTAGAAATTATTAACGAAAACTAAGTTGTTGCCAACTCAGAAATCATCAACGCATATGGTTATGAAAACTGAGTTGCTGCCAACTCAAAAATCATCAACGCAGCACAGTTTCATAGCTGACTCTGAAATCGTTAGCGCATATGGTTTATAGCTGACTCAGAAATCGTTGATGAAAACTAAGTCGCAGCCGACTCAGAAATTGCCAATGCAACAAGGTTTCACAGTTGACGCTGAAATCATTAGTGTCTATGGTTTACGGTTGACTCAGAAATCGTTGATGAAAACTAAGTCGGCAGCTGACACTGAAATCATCAACGCAACACGGTTTCACAGCTAACGTTGAAATCATTAGTGCATATGGTTTACGGTTGACTCATAAATCATTGATGAAAACTGAGTTGTTGCCAACTCAGCAATCGTGAATGGAGCATAGTTTCACAACTAGCGCTGAGATCGTCAGCACATATAGTTTACGGCTGACTCAGAAATCATTGATGCAAATTGAGTTGCTGCCAACTCAGAAATCATCAACGCAGCACAGTTTCACAGCAGATGCTAAAATCGTCAGTGCATATAGTTTATGGCTGACTTAGAAATCATTGACAAAAATTGATGGCTGACTTAGAAATCATTGACAAAAACTGAGTCACTACCTACTCAGAAATTATCAACGCAACACAGTTTCACAGCTGACGCTAAAATCATCAGCGCATATGGTTTAAAGCTGACTCAGAAATCATTGACAAAAACTGAGTCACTGCCGACTCAAAAATCATCAACGCAGCACAATTTCACAGCGGACGCTGAAATCATCAGCGCATATGGTTTACGGCTGACTCAGAAATCATTGATGAAAACTGAGTCATTGTTGACTTAGAAGTCGTAAACGCACATAGTTTCATAACTCGCGCTGAAATCAGCAGTGCATATGGTTTACGGCTGACTCAGAAATCGTTGATAAAAACTGAGTCACTGCCTACTCAGAAATCATCAACGCAGCACAGTTTCATAGTTGACGCTGAAATTGTCAGCGCATATGATTTACGGTTGACTCAGAAATCGTTGATAAAAACTGAGTTACTGCCGACTTAGAAATCGTCAACGCAGCACAGTTTCACAGCGGACGCTGAAATCGTCAGCGCATATGATTTACGGCTGACTTATAATCATTGATGAAAACTGAGTCATTGCTGACTCAAAAGTCATCAACACACACAGTTTCATAGCTAACGCTGAAATCGTCAATGCATATTGTTTACGGCTGACTCAGAAATCATTGATAAAAATTGATTGTTACCGACTTAGAAATAATTAACGCAACATAGTTTCATAACCGACGTTGAAATCATCAGCGCATATGGTTTACGACCGACTCAGAAATCATCATTGCAAGCCATGTCGCGGCCGATTAAAAAATCGACAGCGACGATGGAGTTGTTTTTGCTTCTACTTTTTTTCTTTCGGCCAAGCATAAGGCTTATGCTAGGCTTTCCCCTTACCAACATTTCTAACCTATTTGGACATAGAACCTCGTCAAACCACACTTCATTCATCATATATTATCAAACAACATAATAACATCTTTGTATGTTCATCTACCAAGGTTTTTCCAAAATCATCACTTCCAATACAAGCACCTAATATTGCTACTACCAAACATTCTTACATCCATATTTATATCATGGCAATGTATCAACACAACTAATAACAATTCTACAACACATAAAGGTTCTATTTCATTTTTATCACAAGTATAATCCCAAAAATCATGCCACAACATATTTTTATTTACTTGAACCATTCTCATGTAAACTCATCAATCTCATAACAAAATTCAAGCATGAACATCAACATAAATCTCAGTTCTAGCACATAAAATGTTCCTAGAAATCTAGCAGAATCACACTCCATGCATTTCATCATTTCTTTACACATTTCATGTAAGTTCATCAATCATATGTGAAAAATCAAGGCATTAATCATCAACATACATTCTGTTTTAGTTTGAATATGTTCTTAGCTGTTCAACAAGGTCATTGTCATGAATTTCATCGCACAATTACATGTTGTTCATCCCTTCAACCTGACCAGTTCTTCCTCCAATTTATGTGTTCAAGTTCATTCATTTCTTTTTGTTGATATTTCTAAAAATATATCCCCTATTCAGCCCCATTTTTGTCCCTCTTCCTAGTCTAGTTTTTCTTAGCAGCAGGTGTAAGGATCTTAGGCCATTTACTTGGGGGTTTCTTCTTTATTTTGGTCTCAAAGTCACAAGAACAGGTGGAGAAGGGTTTTGGTTCATACCTCATGATTTTTAACAGCTTTATAAAGGGATTTGGTGGTTTGTTATTCTCTTTTTGTCCAGTTTCTTCATTCCCTCACCAGTTGTCCAACTGACCCTCTAGCCCTCTAGGCTCTTCTTTCTCTTTTTTTTTTTTGTTTTTCTCTTCCTCACCCAACTCACTTCTCACTCAACTCTCAAGGAAGATGGCATGCATGCTGGTTGGGTTTAGTTTTTGGTGATGAGTCATGTGATTTCATAATACAGATGTGTTGATTTGTGACCATTGATGTGTTAGGTGGTGCGATCGAGACTGGACATTCGACCGGGCAGGGACACCCCACAGGAGGAACATGTAGGTGATTTCCACCCCCTTCTAGTGTAACATGAGTTTCTGAAGTAAATTTATTATGAATGATCTATTGTTGTGCTATATAGATTGCTAAACTGTCACGAATGATCATATGAGTATTACGAAGGATCTATTGTTGTATTGTACTGAACATTAACTATCACAAATAGTTGTATGAGTATTACGAAGGATCTATTGTTCTATTATACTAAATGTAAATTATCACGAATATTTATATGAATATTGCGAATGAGCTATTGTTGTGTTATACAAAATGCTAAATTATTACGAATATTTATATGAGTATTACAAAGGATCTATTGTTGTATTTTACTGAACATTAACTATCACGAATAATCGTATAAGTATTACGAAGGATCTATCGTTGTATTATACTGGATGTTAATTGTCACGAATGTTTGTATGAGTATTGTGAAGGATTTAATGTTGTGTTATGCAAAATGCTAAATTGTTATGAAATGCTTATTTGAGTATTACAAGGGATCTATTGTTGTGTTATACTGAACGCTAAACTATTATGGAATGCATGTACGAGTATTACGAAAGGTCTACTATTATGTTATAATGAATGTTAAATTGTTATAAATCGTTTGAATGAACATTACAAAGGATGTATTATCATGTTATATAAAACCACCTATGGAGCGTTTGATTGGTTAATGATTAACTTCGGCTAATGGGATCCTAAGTGGATGACTGGGATGAACAAATGATTAGTTTTGGCTAATGGTATCCTAAGAGGATGACTAGGATGAATAAATGATTAGCTTCGGCTAATGACATTCTAAGTGGATGATCGAGATGAACAAATGATTAGCTTCGGCTAATAGCATCCTCAGAGGATGATCAGGATGAATAAATGATATAAATGATTAACTTCGGCTAATAGCATCCTAAGTGGATGACCGGGGTGAATAAATGATATACATGATTAGCTTCGGCTAATGACATCTTAAGTGGATGACCGAGGTGAATAAATGATTAGCTTTGGCTAATGACATCCAAAGTGGATGACCAGGGTGAATAAATGATTAGCTTCGGCTAATGACATCCGAAGTGGATGACCAGGGTGAATAAATGATTAGCTTCGGCTAATAGCATCTTAAGGGGATGACCGGGATGGATAAATGATTAACTTTGGCTAATGGCATCCTAAGTGGATGATCGGGATGAATGAACGACTGGCTTCGGCTAATGGTGTTCTAGGATAGCCGGATTTGAGAGTTATGAGTTAGTTTCAAGAATTGATGCGTTCACGTGTACTATGTTTTGTATATACCAAGTATATGAAAGAATTATGATTGTTATGTTTTAAACAGAGAATAACATTAGGTCGGTTTATAGTGTTCAAGACAGATGATCAGGTTTGAATATTGTAATTAGCCACGGTAATTGATGAATTATTAAGGGTGGTATTTACATAAGTAAGGAGAAATAAAAGAATTATACTCTTTTGGTCCATGAATGGAATGTAATGTTGATATTGCTTTATTATGTTTTTAAATTGCTTATAATGCTTGAAATTACCTTGTGTTGTAACAAGGACATCATACCAACATGGTGCACAAGAAAATCCGTTTTGCGACTCACACATGTTGAAAAGAATTGTATATTTGCATGTTATGGGTGATGTGAATTCTGTATGAACAGACGGGTTAATCACTCAATTAGTCGTCCGACTCCTTTTGTAAAGACTTGTAATGAAAAATTGAAATGCAACACGGATGTGTATGTGCTAACATGTAGATGTGATGTGTATGAATATACATATGTGGTATTCTTCTTATGAGGATGTTATATTGTGAAATTACATGAGGCCAAGATAAACGAAAGTATTAGTTGTGTAACTTGTTGTTTGACACTCTTATATGAACTCGTGATGATAACGAGACTAGAACATGAATGTGAATTTATGAGTATGTCAATATGATGTAATGTAAACCTATGAGTATGAAAATATTGTATTATGAGCATGTGTATATTGAGAATCCGTTTTATGAGAATGTTGATTTCCGTTATCCTACTTGGATTGTGCCTTGTTAATGAATGAAATGCAATTATAAATCTGCAGAATAAAATGGTGAAAAACATCTAGAACCTGATGACTTATATATATAAGTCCAACGATTTTGGCTTTAAAAAAGCCAAGTTGTTATACACCAGGCAATTGCTTAGCACCTCATCCTTTTAAATTACTGTACTAGATTCATTTAAATTATATGTGTGTTTGTTATGTTTCAAAAAGAGAAACTAGGAAATGGTGTAAGAGATTTATAACGAAAAAAGATAGAAATGAGAAAAAAGAGAAATGCCCGAAATGGGAAAAATGTGAAATGAAAATGGTAACGTCTGCCGTTTGAAATTTTATTAAATTGAAATAATTATTTATTGGAATATAATAATAAATGATAATGTAGTATAATAAGGAGAAAAAAATATTATGAATATCGTTTAAAAGAACCCACCTAGGTAAAACATGTTAACATATATTGATGTTAATTGAGAATGTTTTAGAATTGGTCATATTATGTCAATGTTTTAGAATTGGTTTGGGGACGAGAATTTCCTAATGAGATTATTGTCTTAATTTCACCTATAGTCATAGGTTATGAAAAGATAAATATATATTTATGGATACAAATGAGTTATGTGTTATAGGTACATCTAACACATGGTTTCATCCCTAAGATTACTCTACGAATCATTCTATGAAGTTAGTACAGAGATAGTAAATTGCGTAATCACATTATATATTGTATTTTGAATTATTTTGTATGTTTATAAAAAAAATACAAGATGATAAATTATGGGAAATGAAATTTTAAACTTAAAAAAAAATTACATGTATTCTTGCATACATGATTGGTGGAAATGAACGTAAATGTTTTTGAAATTACAGGGCGTTACAAAAGGCAACTTGCCTGATAGGTTAAAAAAATTATGAGGATGAAATAGAGAAAAAAAAGATAAAACTAACAAAAAAAACTCTTAACCCAATGTTTTTCCTAGCCCAAGTTTAAACTAGACTGTGTGAGAGTTGTCTTAATATAACCTTATTGACTTGACTAATCCAAAGGCAACCCAACTGATAGGTAAAAAAATTTTAAGGATAAAATTGATAAAAAAAAAGAAGATGCAATTGATAGAATAAAAATCTTTCAATCCGACTCTTTACCTAACCTGAGTTTAAAATTAAACCGTTTTAGAGTTACCATGACGTGATCTAATCAACTTGGTTAGTCCAAAGATAACCTGAATGATTGTTAAAAAATTTAAAGATGAAATTAAGAAAACAAAGTATCAAATTGAAAGGAAAAAAAATGAAGGAAATGGAAAAAAAAAAATAAAGGAGGCTGAATTGAAAAAAAATAAAGGAGATTCACTTCTATTCATAGTTATTAAACCCAGACTGGCCCAACGGGTCGACCTGGGACTCAGTCGACCCGGTGGCTAGACTAGTTTGAGTAAGGCAAAAAACCGGCCAGTGTAAAAACCCAGCAAAACCCAGATTTCAATGTACGATTTGAAACCCTTTAGTATATATATTTTATGTTCCCAATAAAAAAATTATTTTTTCAATATGAGATTTGAAGCCTTTTAGTATATATATTCTATGTTCACACGAAAAAAATTATGTTTTTTCAATGTGAAATAAAAAAACTTTTTGGTTTAAATACTTCAACTTAAAAGACTAACATGATATCTTTTTAATGTGAGATTTGAAGGATTTGAAAGTATACATACTCTATGTTCACAAGAAAAAAGTTATTTTTTCAATGTGAAATTTGAAGTCCTTTAGTATATATACTCTATGTTCCCAAGAAAAAAAATTATTTTTTCAATGTGGGATTTGAAACCCTTTAATATATATACTTTATGTTCACAAGAAAAAAATTATTTTTTTTCAATATGGGATAAAAAAACTTTTTTTGTTTAAATACTTCAACTTAAAAGGATAACATAATATCTTTTCAATGTGGGATAAAAAACTTTTTTGATATATTCTTTTAAACTTCATTATTTACAATATATATAGCCTATATTCACATGAATTGATTCTTAATTTTTTCATATGAAATATTAAAATTTTAAATATTTTGTTTTAATTTTTTCGGGTTGACTCGTGTAACTTATGACCCCGCCCCTTGGCCGGGTCAAACCCCAGGTTGGGTTTGATAATTATACTTTTATTAAATTTCCTAATTATTTTAGTATAGTACAATAATAAATCTAAAAAACTAAATTAAAAGCCTGTTTACAATTAAATCACATGTTAAATTAAATTCGATTAGTAAATAAATTTGAATTCAATTTAAATTCGATTAGTAAATAAATTTGAATTCAATTGATAACCTGATACAATTTTTATATTTAAAAATAAAATATTAAACTATATAATTGAATTCAATTATATTATTTTACATATATTTGAAATGAATTGAATTAACAATTTTTACTATTTTACTTTTAATTTATAAATCATTTTACTTATATTGATATCTTCATCTTACTTATATTGAAATAAAATATATATATATATATATATATATATATATATATATAAATTTATATTAACCATGGAATACGTACGTTCAAAATATAATGCAAAAGTACAGTCACATAAACCAACTTTTTAAAACACAAATAGGAACGCCCACATTAGATTCTATTATTTAAAAAAAATACTTTAATTAAGTTTCTGATTAATTGTCGCCTTGAAGGCCCTATTAAAAAAATTCAATAAATAAATAATAATAATAAAAAACAGCAAAGAAAGCTTTTCAAGCTTATAAATTGATGCTTCTATTACAGTACACACATTACCTGTATAAAGCAAGATTATTAATTTCATTCTGTTAGAATGGTTCGAAATATTCTATATTAATTTAAAAAATAGAATAAAAAAAAATAAATTTCATTTTATTTTAAATCTCGGTCTGTTCCGAATTTTTCAGTTAAATTCCGCTCGGAACATTCCAGTTTCATTCCACATGTTTCGTTCCGTTCTTAAAAAGTCATTGAATCAAATTGAACCTTATTCAATTTAATTAATTAAATCATTTAATTATAAAAAGCTATTTTTCATTACTATTTTCAATAATAATGATATTAATAATGATATTAAAAATTATTATTACTATTTT
>Ga0325404_1000386_pt1 | contig 42900 bp, 18 predicted proteins | sample PopdelMetagenome_18_FD_205664 | JGI IMG/M metagenome (GOLD analysis project Ga0325404, IMG submission 205664) | Populus deltoides microbial communities from Bellville, Georgia, United States - Xylem-Control-R1 | ecosystem: Host-associated > Plants > Phyllosphere > Stem > Wood/Secondary xylem...
GCGGTGTCTTTTGGAAATGGGCTGTGTTCGCTGAAGCTAGCACTGGAAGCACCGGGTCAGGGAGGAAGGGCTGGATTGTTGGTGGCGCTGGCGGTGGTTTCTGGGGCGCCGCTACTGCTCCTTCCAATGTTGGTATCGCCATCGCTGTCACGGCCATGGCCGGTATCGCCTTGGCCGGCACCGTCGTCTATTCTCGTAGGTAAAACAACAAAATCAACAATCAAAAGCCTAATTCTTTCGAATAACCGAGTATCTAATTCTAAATTTAGATTAACCGTCCCCAAAGAAACCCTATATAGATATATCTAGATGTTGATGCAGCAGAAACCGTTGATGAAAGCCTTAAGGCGAAGCCACACTCCTTCCTCTTCATCTTCTTCGCCGTCAAATTCCTCCTCACCGTCGTCATCTTCATCGTGGATTCATTTGAGATCAATTTTATTAGTTGTTGCTTCCTCTTCATCGTCGTCTTCATCATCTTCTTCCTCACCAGTTTCCACTAATCGGTGAGTTCTTCAATTCCTCTATATCAAGTTTTAAGTTTTTTTTCGTAGATCCAATCTCTTAGTTGTCTAAAAATGATCCCTTTTGCTCGCCATGTTATTCTATCTTGCTAGATTCTGATTCTTCTCGCTCCTTTCACTTGCCTTTTGCTGCTGTTATTAGAATTCCGGAACATTTCTTGAATCTGTGATGGTGCAGATGCGATGTGCAACTAAAGTGTTTCAACTTCAGTAGAAGATTTTAAGGTGCCTTGTGAAAGAATAATTGTCACTCATAGAATTAGCTGTTCAATGCGTTCTCCCATTTAGGAAGGCAGTGAAAGCAAATTGCTTATACCATCTCTGATTCGATATGTGAAAAAAGAAAATCGAGGTCTATTTTGTGGTTTGGGAATCTGGTTTTCGTTGATGATTATTATCAAATAACTTACCTTTTGTTTCTTTTTTCATCACAGGGGTGGGCTTAAATCACCTTGGTCGCGTAGGAGAAGAAAACAAGCGCTTTTACCAAAGCAATGGAAAAGTTTATCTATGCCTGATGGGAAACTGTGTGATGGTGGTGTTAAGTTTCTGAAGAAAGCACGAAGTGGGGTATGACTGATTTTTTTACTGTTTTGTTTAGTTATTCATCAGGTCTCATGTTCTTTTTTTTATGTTCCTGATGCTATATTTCCAACTGCTGATGGAGTGCTATCTTTTCCTAAACTCTAATGCAGGGTATTGATCCAAGTCTTAGACCAGAGGTTTGGCCATTTCTCCTTGGAATGTAAGTTCTTGTTTATGTGCCTGTTTATATTTGATTTTCTTAGCATCTACATGCCAGAGATTTGGTTGAGTTGGGTTTCTTATCTGCTTGATTTTTCCTTCCGATGGTTTATTTAGAATTAAGCAAAATAACAGCTTTTTATCAGTACATTCTGTCATTAAATTTGGGCTGTCACAAGGTGCTCTATCTGTATATTTGGAAAAATCATTAATGGTAGGCTAGGAACAATGTAATTGTTGGCAACAAATTTGCTGAATGCAAACATTCTCATAGAAAAGGTCTCAACATTTATAATTTTCCTATTTGGAACATGCGCTTGCAATTTATGCTATTATTTTTCTGATTGTCCTTCCTAGGAAGCTTGTTTCTTTTTGTTTGTGTTCATTTGTTGTGAGGATGCATTAGCACTGCTCTTTGTATTCATGCCGAGTTATTTTCAACAGCTATGATGTGAACAATTCTAAGGAAGAAAGAGATTGCATCAGAGTTCAGAAAAGGTACCATAATTCTCTCTCAATACAGTTTTTAGTGATGGATGAAACCTTCTTTCTTTTCCAAATTCCTTGTAATCATGGGTTTTCCGTTCTTTCTGTGGTCAAGGTTCTTATATATAAATGCACTGCAGGAAAGAATATGAGAATCTACGGAAACAGTGCCGGCGGAAGCTCAAACGCAATGACAGGGGTTTTAAGGCCAAGGAAGCTGCTGAAATCAGCAGCGCTGAGGTTAGTGGGGACTTGAGTCAAGTTATGGATTCTCCTAGATTAGAAGATGTTGCTAGTTCCAGGAGGTCACCTTCTGCTGAGCAAGGCAACTTAGCTGCTGAGGATTCGGATTGCCCCGCCCAAGCCCCTCAGGGCTCTGACTCAATATTGGAAGGAGATGGTGGTAGTGTGGTCACTTATGAAGATGGCTTGGCTGGAGACACAGAGTCAAGTGATTCTGATTCCTCTGAAGAACCTGAAATTGCAGAATCTTTTCTTGCAACTGAATTTACTGGTGAAAATGATTTTCATCTGCCTTCTTGGGGGAATTCCTCTCCCTCTGAGATAGAAAGCAAGTTGAAATTGCAGAAAGATGAGGATTTTGCCACATGGCAGAGAATCATGCGTGTTGATGCAGTGCGGGCAAATGGTGAATGGATAATGTACTCACCATCTCAGGCTGCAGTACCAGAGATGAAGGCACGACGGTTGGCTGAGAGTGTAGGGTTGCAGGACTATGATCACTTGGAGCCAAACAGGATCTTTCATGCTGCTCGCCTTGTTACTATCCTTGAGGCATATGCACTTTATGATCCTGAGATTGGTTACTGTCAAGGAATGAGCGATTTACTCTCACCCATTATTGCAGTGATGGAGGAGGATTTTTTAGCCTTCTGGTGTTTTGTGGGTTTCATGAAGAAAGCTCGGCATAATTTCCGGCTTGATGAAGTGGGGATCCGGAGGCAATTGGGTATTGTTTCCAAGATAATCAAGTGCAAGGATAGCCATCTCTACAAGCACCTGGAGAAGCTTCAAGCGGAAGACTGCTTCTTTGTGTACAGAATGGTGGTAGTCCTTTTCAGAAGGGAGTTAGACCTTGATCAAACACTCTGCCTCTGGGAGGTGATGTGGGCAGACCAAGCAGCAATACGGGCAGGGATTGCCAGGTCTGCCTGGGGGAGGATGAGGCTAAGGGCCCCCCCTAGTGATGATCTGCTGCTTTATGCAATAGCAGCTTGTGTGCTACAGAGGAGGAAACTGATCATTGAGAAGTACAGCAGTATGGATGAGATCATGAGAGAGTGCAATAGCATGGCTGGGCAGTTGGATGTCTGGAAGCTTCTCGATGATGCTCATGACTTGGTGGTCAACCTGCACGACAAGATTTAAGAAAGAATCTTTCCTAAGCCTCTTTCTCTCCCTTGTTCTCCATAGATTTCCATTTTTTTTTCTCTCGTCCTTGTTGCGATGTTCAGATCCCTTCAAGACTAAGGGATCTTCAGATCACTTAACAAATGCAACTTAAGGCAATTTGTGTAATGGGGTAAATTATGGAATTACGAATGCTGTGCCCGCACTCAGCCCACCTCGAGTGATGGTGGCGTTATTGCAAAATTAGCATTTCTGATCTTCCTTTTCATCTTGGTTTTTTTATTTTTTGTGGTCTTTCGACAAGGGAGATTTTGAAAAGAAGGGAAAGAATGAAGGAATAAAAAGAATAGGTTGGGGAGAAGAAGAAAAACAGCATGGGAAGAGAGGAAAGGAAAGGAGGAAAATCTGTAATTATTTTTTTAAAATTAGTATCGTCTTTTTTTAAAACCTGGCAAAATTTAATATATATATATATATATATATATATATATATATATATATATTTGATGAAATAGCATAGTTTGTTACATGAAGGATAGGATTTTGTAAAAAGTCAAGTTTGAGAATATTGATTTCTAAAAAAATTGTTAAAATGGACCAATATAAATCTAAAAAAAAGAAAAGAGAGAGAACGAAAGAAAGAAATTTTAAAGATATATTGAAACTTTGATTACAAAATTATTGATATCATTGAAAAGATTTTGATGATAACAAAAAAGGTTATTAATAATTATGGAAGTTGACTACCTTCTATATTCAAAGATAAGTGAACAATTATAATGTAGAGAGAAAAAAAAAAGAAAAAAACCTTAAAAACACATCAAAGCTTCAACTACAACATCACCGGAATAATTAGAAATATTACAACGAGAGAATTTAAAAACATCATAGAAAGTCGCCAACAATAATTATAGCGGGCCATGCACTACAAGCAACTCACTTGCTTTTAGGAGGAGAGTGTGGCAAACTCCGGTTACCATTCGTGACCTTTCTTGGTGTTGCTAGATTTCTCTTATCGAGTTCTTTCTTATGGTACTGGTAATGTTGTAATTGGACCTTTTGTATCTTGTAGTGTCTCTTTCTTTCTTTTCTCTCTCTCCTCTCTTATTTGAAATTTGTGCCGGTCCAATTGAACAATTTCTCTAGAAGTTGATATTCCCTACCTTAACTTTTTACAGAGTCGTTATTCCTAACCGTGACATGTATTAAACTGTGCTATTTTATCAAAACTTTTTCTACATGTATTATTTGGCTATTTTTTTTTTAAATTGTGTTAATATGCGAAATACCCAAAATCTTTTAATTCATCCAAAAAATTATCTAGAATGTAGAAAATTACATATAAATAGCAAAACCTTAACTACTATTAACAATTAGGCTTATAGATCACTAAATAAAATATTCAACAAAATAACATAAATTAACCCCAATAAAAAACCTAAATAAAATCCAATAACATAAGCTTATGTGCACAATCTTTTAACCAAAAAATAAAGGTTAGGTTGTCCTCTGTCGTTTTCAACTATACATTTATGTAAATTATGTTCCTGGTTTAGTGTCCTTACCAACTCTCTTGGGGTTGGAGAAAATCAACTTCATCTAGTATAACTCTATGAAGCTCCAATAATACTCTAAAAGATCATAATTAAGTTATTGTGATGTCTCTCTAGTGATCCAAGTATAATTTGAAGCAAGTCACCTTGCCACAAACCATAATTCATTGAGCTTCACCATCATTGATAAAAAAAAAAACTTATAAATCCAAAATAATATCAACATGTTCTTTTTATATCGATGGTAAGGGTAATGGGGTAAGGATTGATATTGTGGTAGCTGTTGTGGTTGTGGTTTGAAAAAAAAATTATTTTATAAAAAGTACTTTTAGTTGAGGTTGGTTTGGAAAAATATATGTTTGGTTAAAACTGTGGTTGAAATTGAGGTTGAACAAAAAGTAGTTTAATGTATTTGGTTAAAGAATGCTTTTCAAACTGAGGTTATAAAATAATTAAAAAATACATACATTAATATTGCTGGTTTTTCATTGAAATATTATCGATTTAACTACTGCTATTATATCATGAAATAAATAATACTTTATATAAAATATATTTTATTATTGCATTAAACTATGTGCAATTTCATCACGTATTAAATCTATCCAACAAGGATTATATTTTTCATGGTTTCTTGAGCGTGCAACAACATCAGGTAAAATATCATCAAGAACAAAATTGGGATTGCGATCAAATTCTGCAAATGCTACGTCATCATACGATCTCCTTCAAATGTAATTATGTAGTGCCATTGAATCATGTTAAACATTAGTTTTTCAAATAAAACACAATATCTGTGAAATTTTTTTGGATTTTATTTTATTTTACTAGGTCACACCTGGTTCATGTATTGAGGTTTGGGCCGAACCCGGTCTGATCCATATGGGTTGGGCTATACCCAGCCAGCCCGGCCCGGTCACTAGCCCAAGCCAGTGACCTGGCTGGGCAAAGCAACACGCGTGTACTAAATTCACACGTGTTGCTACACTGTTCAAGTGAATTAAAATTCACTTGAACAGTGTAATGTTGATAATGAAGCAAAGTAGGAGGGAATGAAGAGAAACTTACCTGTGGTCTTTTGCTCCTGAGGATGAAAGATGAAAGTTGAGCGCTTTTCTAGCTATTTCTCTGTTCTGCTCCTTCTCGTATCAGTGTCTGCTTGGTGCTGGAGTTGGATGACAAAGACAATGGTGCAGATGTGTTGATTAGACAAAGCTAGTTACTTTTTCTCTGTTTTTCCCCAGCTCCTCATTCTCCTTCTTCTTCTTCTACACTTCCATGTCTCCACTGTTCACATGAACAGTGGAGACATGGAAGTGCAGAAGAATAAAAAGTTGCGCGCCTCTGGTTACTGGAAGAAGAAGAAAAAGTTGCGCGCCTCTGGTTACTGTGTTGTAACGCAGTTTGCAAAAAAAGTAGCTTGGAGCTGTTTCTTCTCACCCTGCGTTGCAAACACAGTAAATAATGGGGCCCATAAACAGTAAATCCTGTTTTTTCTTTACCAAACAGCTTAACTTTGCGATTTACTTGAAACGCTGCCGTAACTGCGTAAACAAACGGACACTTCAAAAGCATCATCAAGGATATGTTTCATTTTATATATAATCAGGTCCTTTATATTAAAAGTAGAGGTAATACCAAATAGAAGGACACTGTTCATGTTTAATTAGTATCATGAAATAAGTATTATGAAACTTTTATAAATCAACTTGAAGTTTGTATTATTCATTACTTGCTTGAATTTGTTTTATGATCTTAACATGCAAATCATGAACTCTAAGTGTAAAAGACTAAGTTGAGTTAGACATTATTGCACAAGAAGAGACAAAAGAAGACCTATAGCATCTTAGGTTTGTGAACATGTACATTATGAAATATGGATCAAATACAATATAGTAAATCATGATAATCCTCTCCTTCCTTGTCACATATAAATAGTACAAAACCAAGGAGTTTAGAATAACATCTATTTTGAAACTCTTCTAACACCACACTTATCTCTTTAAGCTATTTCATTTGAGAGTTTTCTAAAACCTCATCTACAACCAAAACAAACATTACATGCTTCTTTTCAACCAAGGAGTTTAGGACTTATTGTGTTAAGTCCCCTTTTCTTTTATATAATCTTTATCTAAGTTATGAAATTTATCAGAATTGAATTCATATGCTTAATCACTATAACATTTCTCTTCACTTATATTCTTTTATTTTTTGATGACCGGGGTATAGTGGTATAGTTGGTTACAATATAATCGAAACCTTGATATTTAACACGCTTAACCCTAGAAATCATCTTATACTCATCAAACTGAGTAATAGACTCACTAATAGTCTTGCTTAATTGTCCAAAGTTAATATATTGATCTAAAAAATTACTTTTATAAGATTAGGATAGATATTTTTTTTATAATTTTTATTTCATCTCAATCTAATTGATGATAAGAGGTTTACCCCTACCATCCAGATATTACTTAACACTCTTTTAGTAAAGTTGGACTATACCAAGGCTCATCTTAACAAATTTCACTTTCTATTTTAAAAAAAGTCGTACAAATTAAAGAGGTAATCCATATCATAAACCCATCCAGTAAAAATCAAAGGATTATGATGACCATAAAAAATGGGGCTCCGTATTTTGTTACATATCATACACGCTCATCAAGGTTATTAGGCAACCCAGGTTATAATTATATTTGCCTCCAAGGAAATGCTATTAATAAGTGAATCTACAGTAATTTGTTTTTTTAGGCAACGAAAAACTACGAAAATGCTGTCCATCTTAATTGAACAGTCCCTAGGTATATTTTTTTTATTAAATTTATAAAGTTTTTTTTTTTGGTTTCATCTGAAGCTAGAATCTATAATTTTCCCTTTTGTTTATATTGACCTTACCATTTATGAAATCCATTTCAGGCACTTAATAATTGGGGACTTGCTCTGCAGGTATTTTGTCAACTATAGGTTCTCCTAATTCAGCACTGTTTATACGTTTTTTTTTTCCAAGAGAACTTTTGCAGAGCCTTTTTATTCTTTTAAATATTAATACCTTATGATGTTCTGGTATGTGTGATTGTCCAGGTAGTTTGTTTGAGGCTACATTGAATTTTACAATTTTAGGAACTCAGTGCAATTGTTCCTGCAAACAATTGTGAGAACTGCAATTAGTAAGGTACAAAAAGTCATTTGGAGGTATTAGAGTGTCTGGATGAATGTATAGGACAAGCAGGAAGGAAATTTTGATTTGTGTTACGTCCTAAGAATTATAGGTCTACTTGTATCTTCTGTTCATACGATCCCCTTTTGCATGTTTCTTTTATGATCGGAGGATTGGAAAGACAAGAAAGGAAAGAAAACAGAGAAGAAAGAAGAAGAAAAGATACAGAAAATGTGTGTGTTCTTCATTAATTTCTTGCTTCCTACGTCAACTGGCCATTACATTTATATCAGATTTCTAAGCTAATACAAAAATGCTAGCTGACATTTTCTCATCACTAACATGTTTCTTATTCATCAACTAACTCTAACTAATCCTGTTTATTCAGTTATTTACAAAGCCACGTGTTTTAAATGCTAATTGAATCTACTGCTGCTGCATTCTTCTGCTTTAAGCTCTGCTGCTACCTGCTGCGTTCCAATCCTGAGTTCATTCCAGCATTCACATAGGATTGTAACAGTTTCTAATGCAGTTCCGTGCAGCAATTCAGTTGCAATTTGATTTCCATCGAGCGATATACAACCTTGGAACTGTCTTGGTTAGTTTGATCATTTCCATCCTCATCTGTAATACAATGTTTCTACTGTGATTATATCTATTGTCTTGCTTTATTTAATTTGTTGGTCAAAACAATATAATCGACTGTCTTTGCGTATCCTCCCAGAAATTAAATGGATTAAGTCCCAAATTCATAATGCTTTTTTGGCAGTATGGGCTTAGCCGTGGACACATTAAGAACCAGGGAAGCAGCCAATGCTAAGGATTGTTTCCCCTAACGAGTTGTATGGCCAGTCTGCTATCTACATATAGCGGCTGCTCATGCATTAAAACCTAATTACTCGGCAAGTATTGCACACATATATACATTTTCTCCATCGGTTTCCTGTGCCTGAATCGGAAGTGCTTATTTAAATTCTGCAATTATGAGAGGCATGTTTCTGTTCAATTAGCAAAAGGATTATAATTTAAAGCTAATTTTACTCGATTCTTTACTGGTATACAGCAGCGCATTGAGGCTTGTGCGTTCCATGGTTAGTAATGAATTTTCTGAGTTTATGGTTGTTATTTCATCCTAAAATGTCTAATCTGTGGTAGATAACCGCTTTCTCAGTAGTTAGTTCTCGCTTAGGTTCTTGTATCTTTTCTTGGACTTTTGATGTTGGGGAGGGACATTTTCTGATGAACTCCATTATTGTCTTTGATTGGTTGACCATTTCCCAAACCTTGGATTATCTACTAGTTCTTGTGCTTTGGGTTCATTTTGCATGTTAACCAAATCTTTGTGCCTTGACCCCTACGCTGCTGTTTATGGTTAATATGGGCACATAAAAAACTGAACTTCCTATCCAACCTTCATGTTCTATTATTTTGGATTCAATCAATACCTCCACATTTGTTTTGGATTATCTTTTTTTTTTTTGTATAGATTTTATCAGGATGTATATTTCCATATCGCAAGCAATCTCTTTTCTACCTGATTTCCACTCAAATGATTTTGTCTTTGCTTCAGAGTTCAAAACAGGGCAGGATAGAGTTTAGGTGAGGTGCTGTTATCAAAACTCTTTCCCTCTTATGCTTGTATTCAAGATTATTAGGGAGAGGGAAGATTTTTTTTTTTTTAATTCTACCTTTACTGTGCTTCAGTAAGCTGTTATCTTTACCTTTTGAGGGCTTTTATCCAAAAACTGGGGATAGAAGGTATTTTGTTTCACATCAAGAAACCATGTTTAAATTCTGCCCATGGATCAGCTTGCTGACTCGTGGGAATCCCTGGATGGATGGCTTGATGCAATCCGTCTGGTATACAAGCTGATTGCAGTTAGGCAAGAGTGAGGTCCTGGCAGGTATCGTAACAAGCTGATTGCAGTTAGGCATTATTTTCTTTTCTTTTGAAGATGTATGATTCATGTATTGAAAGTGGAATATGGCCATTCAAATAAGTTGTATATGATAGAATTTTTGTCATCGCATTTTTTTCTCTGCTTGATCAATGAAGGAGAATATAGATAACAAGTGTATTGGGTTTCAGATCACACCCTGTGGTGATTCTCGTGAAGTATATATATTGATAAAGATTACATAGCATTCCCTCAATTGTAGGGATTGATAATTATGACTGAAATATATTTGGCTAAACTAAAGGAATTCACAACGGTTACAATTAAGAGAGAATCATGGTAAGATATACAGCTGAAGTTCTATTATAGGTAGAGATCATATCTGATTGGGAGTCATAAGTGGTGATGTTTGAATTTGATTTGAATTCTTCCTTTCCATGGTTATCAATCAATTGCTGTACATTATTTTAGTTTTGGTAGGCAGGTGAGTGATCTTGTCGAGACTTTTGATGCGGATTATAGCAGATGAGTTCGATTCCTTGTTTTGTTTCAATAGTAACATTGGCACCAAACAGTATATTGCATTTTTGTAACAATTCCAATGATTTAGAATTGGGGTTGGAGCCATCCATGATGACACTTTCACGCAATGATGTACGACTGAAAGCATAACATGATTCAGAGGCTTTTAATTTACAGAGCAATATTTTGCCTGAAGTTTTCAGTAATTTTCATCCTATGGCAAGGTAGAGAGAAATGAGGCAAATTGTGGAGATTTGATCAATTTCCATGTTTGATGGAGACTCTTAAATCTTTGAGAGTTTCTTTCAGCACACACATGCGCTAGCGCGCACGCATTTCTTTTCATCTGGTGCATACTGCATAGAGAGAATGTGTACTGCCTTATAATTGGCTTCGGCCTGCTTTCCATCTGCAGTGCGGAAATTAAATGAAACAGGAGGCATTTTAAAGGCTGCGTCAGTCAAAGCCAGGGGGATCAAGTATTATTAACGCCCATTTTGGTGATATAATCTGACAACAATTTTTCTGGAACTTACAATATGTATCGAGTAAGTTCTTTCTAGGAAGCTACAAATTTCATGCAGATAGGTGGCTTTACTTGGGCCAAAGCAAGAACAGCTTCAGGAAGAGTCCACAGCCCTTCTCCACAGATTAATCCTGAGGCGACAGAAGGAACCATGAGCTCAGCTTCCTTGGTGTTTCGTTTATGCCATATTAAAACAATCAAACTTCCAATACTCATATCTATGGCAAAGGAAGCACCAATGAGAAATGGAACACCCATGACCATAGGAAGTGGCATCCATTGTCCGATCTTCTGCGGTGAAAAATCTCTCACCAGGTTAATTGCTATAGCAAAAGCAAAGAAACCATAGCATAGCTGCAAGCAATGTTGGGGCAGAGCTGAGAAACCATCAACACCTAGAATTGCCATGTTTCTGTAAATTAGGGCATAAGGAGCTTTAAATTCTCCATATGGATTTCCAATATCAAATGCCTTGTAAAATAGGAAAAAACTGCTAGGAGCTGCGATGCACCCAATTGCTGTGCCAACAACCTGGCTCAAAAACATTGCTCTGGGGGAGGTGGATGTCAATTGTGCTGTTTTGAAATCCTGCATCAGGATGCAAGCAACAGAAAGAACGGATTTAACAAGGCCACATCCGGCAAGTGCTGCCACCACACCATTCTCTCTCCCGGATACCGCTGCTAGCACAAAGAGCGCAACTTTCCCATAATTATAGGCCATGTTCATATCGGTTAGACCAGCTCCATAGGCATTGCAAAATGCTAAAGATGGAGCAAGAACATAAGCGGCAATGACATAATACCACTTAAGCTGAGGGAATATGATTGGCACTGCAATTACGGATAGAATAGAGAAGGCTACGTATCCAATGACTGCTACCCACAAAGGTATTGTCTCTCTGAGGAACGTTTCATTTACTCTTTGATCATCAAGGTGCTTCTTCTGGTGATCCACAGCTGCTGGGAAAGAAATAAAGTTAACAAGTAGCGTACACTGCAACTGAAGCTTCAATCTACTTAGCAGCATTTGTTTACAGAACAGGAAAGAGCTGTAGAGGATAAAATAAAAGGATCTCCAATTTACCTGCACTGAGTTTCTTGTCCCTTACTCTGCCATGAACATTCATGATTGTACAAACCATTACCTTAACGAAATTGTAGAGCCCATCTCCTAGGATGAGAGCAACTGCTAAGAAAACCTGTCAAATTACAGCCATAAATTAAGGATCAATAAAATTTTAGAAGGCTAAGAAAACCACACACTATTATCTGTTTCTGACCTTGTAACCATACAAGCTCTTCATGCTAGTTTCTTCTAAAGAAGCTGGAAACCAGTCTCCCTTAAGTTGACCAATAAGTGGCCACATAACCCCATATGAGAGCACAGCTCCAAGAAGCAAAGACAAGTTCACTAGATGAGAAACAAGCATTCCAGCTCCAATGAAAGTGGTGTTAAAATCAAAGAAAAATCTACGAAACACCCAAAACCAGAAAGAAATGGTCAGTAACATGTAAAATAGAGGATAATTTAATCAGGAGGAAATAGATGTAAATACGTGTGCTTCCAAGCTTTCAACCCAAAAGTAGGGAACTGTGAGAATCCACATCCTTCTTTCCCAGTGTAAAACCACTGAAAAAATGCCCATAAGAAGCTGATTGAAAAGTACTTCATGAATCCACGAACTTGTTTCCTGTAAATTGTAATAGTAACTCATCATATTATTTCAAAGTTTGGTTTTTATAGATAGCATATGAGGTATGCTAAATTTAGATGGTAAATATATATATATACTTTGCCATCTTATTTCCTCTGCTATGGAAACCATTGATGAGAACTGCAGTTGCCATGCCACTTGGAAACGTTAAATTCATGTCTACTATCAGAATCTGCACCCAAAAGGCCAAACCAAACCGTTAGGAATATTTCAGCAAGAAAATCCCTAGCTTCATAAATTAAGATCTTGGAACCTTAGCTAGTTAGTGCGTAATCTATCTAAAAAAATCATCTGAACTAAAAGCTTAAGTTGATAATCATTTTGTTATCTCATTTTAGCGCAATAAGTGAAATTTTATTATATAATTTATATTATTCTCTGATGTATTATTAAATACCGTCAAATTTTTAATCATTCTAAATGGAAAGATTATTGGCACTATTTATACCTTTCTAAGTGGAATCAACACAAAAAGACCAACAAAGCAAACTAGGAACAGGTATCCACACATCCAACCAAATCCAGGTTCCTTTATAGAAGTTGAAGGATTTCCTTCGGTATGCACCCCTGACAACTCATATGTCTTCCTGTTTAACCCCAAAAGATAAGAAGCAAATCCACCTGTTGCCCAAGATAAATGAAAACCAACGTTAGTAACCTCAACTTGGCCTGGAATACTAAGATAAAATACTGTTTTCTACAAGGGTAATTAATCAGAGTATCAAAGCCTCAAACCTCCATGTGCTAGGCTATAGCATGCAACTGCACAGGTTTGTATCATCGTATTCTCTTGCCGAGTAAAGGGTTTGACTACAAATCCTGCCCTTTGAAGCATTTTTGTCCAAGATCGAACAAATACAAAAGCAAGAAGTGCAGCAGAGACATTAAAATTTGGAGCCAGCCCAGTTGTGAGGTTTAGCTTCATAACTATCACACTGTAGATGGCTCCAATAAGAATGCTCGCTGTGAACCCTCTTACTGTGATTTGCTTTGTCCATGGTTGAGGTCTCCTTGACCCTTCTGGTTCATCTTGTGGATCTACCTCCATCTCCATCTCCATCTCCTCCCTCTCAATCTCTTTCTTTTCTATTGCTTCTTCAATCTTCATGGCTCTAGCTAGGCAGTAGTTAGTACTGTATTCGGCATGTATGAAATGAAGTGAGGAGAGGATAGAGTTCACAAAGATATAAAACTATGCATGCACGTTCTTAATTACCTTGGCTCTTTTAATTATTACTTCTCTTGGATCTACTTGGAGCAGGTAATCTTCTTTTCCTACCTAAGTGGTGGGACTACAGACGAATTGTATAGACTTAAGCTGCGGTCTATCAGATCTATGTCCTCTTCACATACACTAATCAAAGTGCCTGTAAGCTGTGGTGATTTTGACATTTGCTCAAGCGGGATTTATGGCCTGTCCACAATTTGTAATCATGCTAGAAACTCAAAACTAATCAGATGATTTAATTTACTTTCTCCTATGCAGGATTGAATTTATTACCTTTTTTTACATCACTAGCAATCCCCACCTACAGATTGAACATGTCTATGCATGTCCCTTTTTATACAAAACTGGGACAAATTAAATTATTGTGCATCTCTCTCTCTCGGTTAAATTTTTTTTATTTATAAGATTTTTAAAAGTACTTTCTACTTTAAAAAAATATTAAATTAATATTTTTAATATTTTTTAATTTTTTAATGCACTATTGTCAAAACTAAAAAAAATATAAAAAAATTATTTTAATGTACTTTCAAAAAAAAATTATTTAAAAAAACACTCTACACTACAATCGCAAACACATTCTTAGAGGCCATTTGTTTTTATAGTCAAAATTGTGTTAAGGTGCTTTTAAGATGAAAAATATTAAATTAATAATTTTTTAGTATTTTTTGATAATTTTGACAGGTTAATCTCTCAAATAAAATAAAATAAAATTTAAAAATAAATATTTTAATATATTTTTAAATAAAAAATATTTTTAAAAATATTTTTCACCACGTTATCAAATATTGAATTAAGATGACTATACTATAATTCATATCAATTATAGGTAGACCTATAAGATCTTAAAATTCATCATCATTAGACCGAATATATAGCTGACCTTATCATTGACCTCTTTTTTTTTTTGTTTCCTCGTCCTCCATTAATGCTGTGGAAATGTAAGCTCTCATAGTAGCAAAGTGGGATGTTGACGCGTCAGTCATGCAATTAAGTGGACAATGATAGGTGAAGAAAAAAACTTCTTCTTTTTTGTCGTCATGGCCCATGGTCAATGTGAACCGCAGGTCAATACCTGCACAATGGATTGGTTTAAAGATACTTATTATTGTACAGTCTAGTTCGAACATATAAATTATATTATTTTTTAATATATATTTTTTTAGATTTTTAGAATTGAAATTTATATAAATTTATTATTATTTTATGCTTAATTTTTATTAATTAAAATCAGTCGATTTTATTTGATAACTATTCGATGCGATCGTAATTTCGTTGAATAAGATTTTGAAATTTGAATTATATTATTATAAAATTTTCTACTTGCAATAAACTATAACTTCGAAGACTAACGGAAAAAAATGGATTAAAAGTCAAGCGTTTGTCTCTTTTTCCATACCAAAAAACCACACTGATATTCTATTTTCTTAATTAATTCTAAAATTGCTTAGATTAAAAATGGATTAATGAAAAAACTAGTTCAACCACAATCTCCAAGGTGATTTGAATAATAAGTAACTAGTGCATGGGAGGTATAGGGTTTTTTTTCTTTTTAGAAAGAAAGTGATTTTATTTTATTTTTTTTATAATTAATATGAATATCCAAATTAATTTACATATATCTTGATTAATCTTAAAAATTAACGATTATATAAAACTCTAATACACTCAATCTTATAATTATTAAAAAGTAAATCAAAAACGTATATCTATCCTTTTATCATGATAACAGATAAATAAGCTGTCATTTCGATGTGTTTCTTTTTCTCAATTTTGTTTTTTTTTTTTAATATTAGCACTCACGATAATCTCCCAAGGCATTCATGAGCACAAGTTGTGCAATATTCAAACCTGTCATTTTTAGATGAAAAATACATGATTTTATTAGATTTGGAAAAACTTCAATTCAGCCCCCCATGCAATGCCTCATTATCAATTGAGTTCAAAGCCTTTTATTTCAATCAATTTTAACCCAAATCTAATTGATATTAGGTAATTTCATCCCTTTATTAATTTATTTGCAGCAATTTATATGTAATTTGGACATGATCAGCAGGTGTTTCCATCCAAGGCACCAAAATACGTCCCAAGATGTTCTAAGAGATAATTTTAACACTAAATAATATTAAACATTCCTCCATTCTACTAATAAAATTCAATGTTAAGAAAGTCCTTTATAGTAAGTTGAAGTTTATTTTAATTTTGAGAGTGCCACTAACAATAGATGGAGGAAGGGGCTAAAATAAAATAAAATAAAATAGGACACAATTGATAATAAGATAATATCTTAAGGGTTACTTTGAAGTTTTCAGTTAGATTAATATGAAAACGGCTGAAGATAATAATTGGTGAGTTGAATATTCCGAGTCCGTCCAATTTTCTCCACTCTTTCAGCAGCACTCTTTGTTTAAAGAACTGGGTCAAATATCTCATTCTGCGTCAAGTTATTACAACCTGGAATCCTTAAACCCGCTGCACTCGTCTATTATTTTATCATTTTTTTTTGAACAACAAACGTAAATTCCAAAGGATTACTTGTATCGCTATCTGAAAATTGTTTAATACAAAAAAAAAATCATCGATAAAAAGATATCGTTGGAAAACTATGATGATATTTATTAACGAAACATACCATTGTTGTTTCTATCTATAAATACTGAAAGAATTATAGGTAAAGATCAAAAAATAAAAATAAAATAAAATTAAACAAATGTTTCCTTGTTATTTTCATCGGAAAATATAACGTGTGAATATTACAGATGAAATTATTGATGCAATGTAACTGTTGCTAATATTCATTGCTAAATTTTTTTGTAATATTTAAGTTACAACATGTCAGATCTTCTCTTCCCCTCCCTCATTTCTTCTTCTTTTTCTTCTTCTTTTTTTTTTTCACAAAAAACATCATCATTCCCCCCTTATTTTTTTACAAATCAAGCTCCAATCATCACAAATTTAGTCACCCCAACACTTAGTCTATCAGTATCTCTATTCTTGTTCCATTATTTTTTAAGGTTCGCCACATCAAGTTAGCAGACCTACTTGTTTTTTATTGCAGTTCATTTTTTTATGTTAGTTTTTTTGGCATTTTTATGTAGTATATGAGTTTACTTGTTTTATAGCTTTTTTCTAAAGAAATTTATTGTGTGAATGTATGGTTTGTACATTTTAGGGTGTTTTTTGAGAGTTTAAAAAATTATATTTGTTTTTCACGTGATGAAATTAAGTTTAATCTTGTAACTCGGGTGTTTTATAATAATATTTTGGGTAGTCTTTTGTACAGGGAAGGTGCTGTCAAAATTAATATTTTTAAAATAGGATTTAATGATAATGTTATTACCTTGTTTTATACTTAATTTTTTTTAGATGAAAAAAAGAAAGTTATTAGAGAGTAATACAAGTATGAGTATTGCTGGTTTTTCTAGCAGCACTTCTGATGACTATAAGTCGCTAGGTGCCAACCAAGACACCAAGTATAGGCACCCTCTCTCGACGCAGGCTCATCAAGTGCAAGGCCAGCTTGCAGAGGGGTGTCCCTTCTGAGAAGAATGTATATGTTGAGAAGTATATTGTTCAGTGGAAGCTCGACCACAATAAATAAGTTTGTTTTCCTTTCCTGCGCGATAAAAAAAATAAACAACAAATGATAATTTTTGAATAATTAATTTCAATGAACAAATAAAATTTAAGGTTTATAAATGTAAAGACTGCTCGCACGATAATTTCAGTGATGAAGTCATTGATAAAAATGCTTTTATTTTAATGAAGTCAGGTTTTTAAAAATCTTGAATGGAAGCCTATAATTGATGCTTGGTTTAGGAGGTTCAAGATTAATATATACACAAACAATTCTTTTAATATTTAATTTGGTTAGCTTTTTAATTTTAATAAACTAATTATTTTATGAAATTAACGTGTAAGAAAAAAAAATTACTAGGAGGAGGTTGGCAACGTTGTTGCCAGGAGAGCATAGAAAAACCACAACACAAGTAGGTAATTAAATTAAGATTGAATTCAAATTATGATTTTTTTAAATGTTCAAATTTTATTTTTCATAATCTTAACCAATAATTGTTTTTCTCTACAAACCAAATCGCATGATTTATGGTACGAGGCCAAAAAAAAATCAAAGTATGCAAAAGAAAAAGGTTTTCCATGCTAGGATGACATGGTAGTGTGGAGGCATTTTAGACCTCCACGTATCTTGGAGGCTATTTGGGATGCTTATATCCAAAATACGATGTTTGAGCATTTCATATGGTGGTCACAATCTAGTGGGGAGAACTAGACCAAGAAGATTCATGGTTCCATTACCACACATACCGGTAGATCGATTCTGTTTATTTTGCATGTAAAGCAAATTTTAAGATTATGTTTTATAAATTCTTTCAATTAATTATTGTATTATATAAAAATATTTAACTAACAGTAACTTTTTTTTGCAGGTTGTGGTGTTTAGACACGATCCAAGACTGATGAAACTTTTTGTTGATAAAGTTTTTTCGCTGAAACCTACATGTGAAATGAGGACTGTTAGAAAAGGGTGCAACAACTCGTAGATAGCTAAGCTTGAAAGCTCGTGATATGTGGGATTTCAATAAATTTTTTTGTTAAGTTATTAATTTTTTAAATTTGCTGATTTTTTTTCCAGGAAATATAACACCCGATTGCATGAGAGATATGAGAATGATCTTTCGATATATATGGAACTCAATCTAGGTTTGTGGTTGGAAGCTAGATCGTCCAGCAAACCCGATAGAAATCAAGTATACAATATCTCTAACATTATACCAAGGGTATTCGACTGTGTAGGAGATTGTATGAGAACAAGTTTAAGCTCGGACCACCTGACTTAGTGTTGAGATGACCTAACTTAGGTTTAAGACAGCCAGATGAGGGATAAAGTGAATGTCTTCGAGCAGCTGTTGGCAACCCTCACTTGCACATATGGTCAACCATATTGCCCTCCTAATTCTGGTAAAGATCTGCCTCCTCCCTCTTCTCTAGCTTTTTTTCACCAGATAAATTATATTCAATAATATTTTTTAAATTAATAATAAAAATTTGGTTTTTTATTTTAGTTTAATTCTTTTTTATTTTAATTTTTAAAAAATATTAAATACAATGCTAATAAAATTAGCGATAAAATTTACATTACTGATTGAATGATTCACTGATTAAGTCTCTCAGAAAGTTCTAGAGAGTTGAAAATGAATAGAACTTACCACTCTTAGATATAATTTTTTAATGACTTTGATTTTATCAGTAATATGTATATGATTATCAATAGACTTATTAATGATTTATTTTATCGATGATATACCATAATTACCTATAGATTTACCAACGTAGTAGATGCCAGTAAATGTTTTTGTTTGAGACACTATTTCTACATGAAAATCCATTGAAGATTACATTACTAATGAAATAACAGACAAAATATAACTTAGCAAAGATATGTTTCTGTACATAAATTTATATTCGTGACTCCGTCAGTAAGTTTGTTTTCGACAGAAAATTAATCCCTAGCTGCGTATTGCTAGCTCAATAGGATCTTTTCATGTTGACAGTGACTGCTCACTAGCTAGTGGTGTCGTGCATCCGCAGTAACAAAGAAAATAAGAACCTTCCTTTCGTTAGATCCTATGATCTATCTTTTGTTACTCGTGATCGACCTTCAAGGTACGTGGAAGTGGATATTCCAGAATTTCGTTACCTTTTTCATATGATGTTGCCTAATACGTGTTCCCAAGAGAGAGAGAAAAGTGGCTAACAAAGGATAAGAGTAGGCAGGCGCCCCAAATGTCTTTTCATGGCTGGTCTAGCAGCAGCAGCAGGTCGGCAAGGGGATCCCTAATTACAATCTTTACTCTTACATCTCAGCGTAAATATATAATTTTTATTAACCATTTACTTCATTTGGATATGAATAAGATGTGCAAGCTTGATGGGGGAGGAAAACTCATTGATCAGCGCGGGCAAATTACTGAGAAAATGAGCAACACCCCTCTTTCCTCAATCCATGGAGGTTCTAGTCAGCGAAACTAATGTCTGTATACTCGTGTTAACAATAAACACAGCCACTATTATATATATATATATATATATATATATATATATATATATATATGGGGGATTTACTATATGTGCAAAATGCATAAGCTTCCCTCTTAGATTTTACAATGGACCAGAGCGGTGCCTGTTCTTTAAAATATTTGGTTATAAAACTTTTTTTACTGTATTTTTTTATGACCAAATTGAAGATTAATTTCTTATAATTTGTTGTAGAAGGATACAATTTAAAAAAAGAAGATTAAAGTGTAAAACACGGTAAAATAATCTTGTATTTTTAAATTAGTAGCTTTTTTTTTAAATAATTGACAACGTTAATATGCAGACTAATTATTTTTTTTTCAAATCTAAATTATTGAATTCTGTTTATAAACTTGACAATTACTTTTTCAGTCCTAAGTAACTAATAATGAAATAAAAAGTGATTAAGTAATTTTAGAATTGCGAACAAAACATATTGAAACACCTTGTGTCTGCATCTCAGAAATAACAAGTTATCCATACAGTTTTTATTTGCAGATTACTTAGTCTCTTGGCTAAAAAAATATGAGCTCTAAAAGTTTTATTTTTATTAGTTACCCATTAGAACTTAGATCTAAGATTCTCAAACTTTATTGAAAGAGAGAAAAAAATTCCAACTAAATTTATTATTTAGAATTGAAAAGGAAATTTACACTAAATTAAAACTTAAGAATCCTAAAATTCTAAAAAGTAGATATGACATTTATCCATGTAATATAAATAAATCAAGAAGTAAAAAAATATTTGAGAGAGACCAACCTACCTAGAAAAAATGCAAAGAAATTATCAAGAATAAAATAACAAAAAAAATAGAATTATTGAGATATAAACCCACTACCTGTGATCTTTCTCTAACCATGTAATTTGTTTTTTTCAAGATATGACTTGTTAGGTTGTTATATTAATATCTTCATATAAAAAATACTCTGGAAAAAAAAAGGAGGCCAATTGCCCCCTCTTGCCTCCGCGTGGCTCCACCCCTGGTTATGGTAAGGAGAACGTGCGGTGGAAATTTGGAAGAGGGATGTCGGACAGCTGTGAAAGGGTTGAGATGGAATTGGAGGGCGTTACATGGGCTATTGATGTTGAGGTTTGGGTGTGGTTTTCTGGATCTTCTGCTAAACACAGCTTGAGATTACGTTGCAAAGGATATTTTTGTTCATCTTGTAATCAATACTCACTTGTCATCCATCTTTATTGTTTTTTTGGTTTTGTCTTTTTTTCATCAGAAATTCGATGCATCCGACGTCACCCCACTTCACGATGACGCAGCTTGTAGGCCTAGCCACTAACCAGATAGCTAGTGAAAAGCCACTTGATCTTTTCTATACCAGTAATAGAAGAATCGACCCCTTTCCCTTTGGTGCAGAAGTTCCCTGTTACTTGGATTCAGCACTGTACTCAGGCTCTGGTCAAGCTTGTTCTTGAAAACAAGTGAATTGATAACACTTAACTGATCGGGACCGATTGTTAGGCTGGCTTTGTAAGATCATTGGCAGAGATAAAATCCAGTCACTGGGAAAGATATGCATGCCCAGCGAAGTCATTCTTGGAAGTATTACTAGAACTATAATTCTCAACTCGACAATGAACATGGAAAGTCATACACTGGAATGGAGGACAACTGAAATTTCAGACTCTGTGTTCAAATACCACTTGACTAAATATAAGAGCAAATAAGAGGGGGGAACAAGAGGCTTATGGAGTATTATACACTAAAATTACTCTCTTAAAAATCGCAGAGGCAGAGTAAAAGGTAAAAACTTGCTCCTGTTTACTACAGGAAACCAGACAACAAGTCTACTCGTAGAGAAAGAGAACAGAGTGTTGGAGAATCGTCCCAGATCACCCTTGTTACCGCGGCTATATATAGCTTTGTTGTTGATGGCAACTGCCCCATACAGCCAGCCTTCCTTTTGTAATGGAGCTCTTCATTGGCGTTCTAATAATATTGAATATTGTTTTGCCATTATTGCTTTAGGTTCTGCTCCTGGAGAAGGAAACCGTGGGAGGTGCCATTATGGTCGCCCCTGTGCAGCTCTGATACTATACTTTGGGAGGGAGTTCTTAGACAACGGCACTCGAAATTTTACTTACAACTAATTTTTTTTAAAAAAAAAAAACTGTATTAGTTACTCCAAATATTAGTGTAATGATTACGAATAGTGAGATCCGATTAAGGGGATTGGGATCCTCTAGAAGGAAAACCACGAAGAAAAGGAGTGAAAAGAAGAGAAGGAAAAGCTAAACTTCATTTCCCCCCCTATAGATTAATCAATACTCCACTTCTATCCTTATATTTAAGATTTTCCAATTCTACCTTTCTAGTTTTCAAAAAGTTCGATTTCTCCAATAATCACTATGATGTTATTCAGTGTTTTTATTTTATGAGCGAATATAAAATTCATGGAGATTTGAGAGGGAAAATAGTAAAATAAAATAAGAACAAAAAACTTTTGTTAGTTGTTTGGTAGTTAAACTTCTCAAAAAACTAAAAAGAAAAAAAATTCAAAGTATAAAGGTAGAAGTGAAACATTGATGAATCAATAAGGATAAAAATATAGTTTTCAAAAAAAAAAATAGATTTAGAAAGAAAACTTGAAAGAGTTGCATCCAAAATATCATCAATCCAAAGCCACTCTTCTTCAATCTATCACCCACAGTCACAGACACACATGGCCACAACAACCAACCCCATTAAAATCCTCTCTCCAAACTCCAGACTCCTCCTCACAAAGCCCTTCTGTATCACATCACTAACATGTCCAACACTCTTCAACAGAGCCACAACTTCACTGCACAAACCTTTACTTGTAATAAAATGCAGCAGCAATAGCTCAGAAGAGATAGGACCAAGTAATGGTAATAATTTGAAGGATGCATTGTCTGGTATGTTGGACAAGCAAGTGGAGGAACTTTTAAACAGACAAGAGAATAGGGTGTTGCTTGACGGGTTAGAGAAGGCATCGCAAAGAGTGGAAATGGCTAGAAGAGAACTTGCTGAGATTGAAAGACAGGAACTTGAGGCTAAACAATTGAGGGATTATATTAACCAGCTTGAAAGTAGAGCTTCTGAGGTCTGCTGTTTCTCTCTAATCATGTTCATGGGTTTTTATTTTTTTAGTTTTTTCTCTCTTATCATGTTCTTGGGCTGTTGTAAATGGGATTTTGAGATTGCGGGCTTTCTTGTGATTATCAATGAAGTAATCCTCTTGGTATGATTTGGCTTGTGAATATGATATTTTGAAGTCTATCGTATCAAATGAAAGGGAACTGATCTATTTGAAATGCTCTATTGCAGAATTATTGTTTGAAATTTGTTACTCTTGTTTGGTGTTGTTGTTTGATTTTGGTTGAATTCAAGATTGCAGAATGTCAGCAGGAGATCTTAGAGGCAAGAGCCATGGTTGAAGAAGCAGAACGTTCGCTGTCACTTAATAATGATGGGGATGCTTTAGAAAGCAAGGAGATTAGCAGAGATCAAGAGAGACTGGAGTCCATAAAGGCAGGTTTTGTATCTGCACTTGTCGGCACCCTTGCTGGGCTCCCCATTTCTCTCACTCAAGTGACCAGCAATGCTCAGCTAATACTTCCGTCCACAATCACCTTCATTAGCTGTGCATTATTCGGCTTAACCTTTCGATATGCAGTAAGAAGAGACTTGGACAATTTTCAGCTGAAGACGGGGACAGCTGCAGCTTTTGGCATTGTGAAAGGTATCACTTTTAGTTTTTTCCAAAGGATCATACGAGAATTTGACAGTTTTTCTTACAAGGAAAATGGATTTACAACGCAGGTCTTGCTACACTAGCTGGAGGACAGCCATTGGAGCTCGATCCTGAAAGCTTCTTGTCGCATGCCTTTAATGGTGCAAAGTATGTATCAGAGAATCTTTTGATCTTTGCTTTTGCTGCTGTTAGTCTGGATTTCTGCTTTAAGATGGGGCTTTTAAGTCCCTTTCCTATGGAAAGATCAACTTCAAGGACCAATATAGAATGAATCCCCTCTATTGGATTCAATATTGCCCAATATCTGTTGCACTGGCAACAGGATGTAATTGCACCAACAAAATGAAAAATTCAAAACTGTGCTCTCCTCCACCTTTCCATGAATTCTCTGCATCATAGTCACCGTTAACAACTCGCTGATTAAAGCCATAAAAATGTCTTTTCTAAACCCACTTCTTTTCTTTCCTTTCTTTTCTTTCTTGTAGTTTTGCTACAATGTATAGTTTACTTTCCTTAAAGCTTGCCATTTTTATGCTGATTAGATGCTGGATTGAGTCTGATTTGTTGTGCATCTAAAACTGAATTGTTACTTGATATTGGCAGTATTGTGTCATTTTCGCAAATCAAAACCTCATTTGGAAAATGAATGCTAACAGTTTTGTCATTTGTCGCCAAAGGCTTGAATTCTTCATGTGTTGAAGATATAGCGTATAACTGAAAAAAATACCTTCATATCCAAGCAGCTATCACAGTATTCTTAACAGTCGAGCCGTGATTTGATCGCGCCCTAGGTCATTTGAGGCAACTTGCAAACCCCTTGGAGTCCAAATTTTAGTAGGACAATTTGTCCGAGAGAGACCTCTATTCAGCTACACAGTTACACACACACATGCAAACAGTAAAGTCTTGCCATTGTCACTTGTGAACAATTCCCAAGAGAGTTTAGAGAATTAATCTTGTGTGTGACACGCTCGCTTAACTAGTCAGGCTGCCATCGTATATCTGGAAATTTGGGGTTTCAAAAAATATGATTAAAAATATCAACATGGGAATACCTCTACCTTTTAATCTCCAAATCTAAAGCCAAAAATACGCTTCCAGACCATTCTTATCAAAAGAACATCTATTTAACCAAGCCACATTAACCATGAAGCCGTTGTTCTATTGTTTCCCCCGCTCACCATCATCATCCCAACCTCCATTTGAGAGTGCTTGATTTTCTGAGTGGTTTCATGGGACTCCCCACTGACGAATCTCATTTCTTGATTGCTCGTCAGCAGATCGCAGATTCCTGTGTTCTCATTCTTTCTCCTAATATGGAAAGTAAGAACTCAACTATAATCTCATTGATCATTAGAAGAATGAAACGAAAATGAACATGAGCTTCCATTTATTAGTACCTCCTTTGATGGTTCCTGATGCTCCCTCAAACTGACATCTTTCTTTTTTGCCAGTGAGGGTAGAAACTTAGCTGCTTCACTAAATGATTGAAATCCATGAATATCTCCATTTTTTATGCATGCTTCTAGCTGCAAAAAATTAGTGGCACAATAATGAACACTAGCTTGTATGGTGGTAACCAAAGCCATTAACTTACAGAATTTTTTGCTCTTATTTAGTTCTGATAGTACTTGAAATATACGGTTTCAGTCAGAATATATGTTACATAGTTTATTCTACTCGTCTATCATAACGGTAAGAATATGTAGAGAAACCCCATACCAGGAGGTAACCAAAAAGGTTTGAGAGGTATTGTACCTGAACATGAACAATGCCGAAAATAATGCTAGCTATAGGCAGCCAGCTCTCTTCAGGTGACAGGGACATATTTGATCTATTAAGCCAGATTAAAAAAAAATCATACAATCAAATTCATGCATCCAATCCAAATTAACTGTTGTTGTTAAATGGTCGCAACAGATTATTATTTTACAGCATCAAGCAGTGTAATATCTCAGGTCTGAAATTGTCTTACTCACACTGTTCACATTACAAATCCTTCAATCAAACTAAAATATTAACATTAACATTTGGCTAAAGAAGCAACATTAAAGAAAACTCTTCAAACTCAACACAAAGTTTGCATTTTGCATTCAAAGAAACAACACTCATAACCAAACTAGCAAGACGCGGCGTAAGTGGACATCCAGTCCCAAATGTTCACATCCCAAAATCGCTCCCTGACCAACAAAGATAAACCTACACTACAAATCAGCATCCCCTATAAACCTTTAACAAAGCATCAATAAAAACAAAACCAATTACCACATTAAAAACCAGAATTATGTGAAATATTGTAAGCATGGTACTCTAAAACTAAAAGATCATATAAAAAACAAACCTCAAATAAGGAGCCAAGTAAACAAGAGAATAAATAGCATATCTTCTTTTCCCAGTATCAAGCCAAGCAAAAACCCAACTCTGCCAACAAAACAACAAAAGATCAAAACTTTATCAACATCCAGATTCCAAAAACAAACAAAAAATATAAAATCAAAGATAGAGACACACTTACAAGCCAATTGAAGTATGGAATGAAACTAATAACACCCATAACAGCAAATCTCGTATCAGTTGTAGTGATCCCCGAATAACTCTCCGCCTCCTCGTCCTTGGTAACTGTATTTGGCAATAGCAAAGAGCTCAGCATACACAAACCTATAGCCGCAGCAAACGGGGTGTCGTCTGATAACTGTGCCCTGCATTTTCCCCTGTTAATCTTCACCCCCTGTATTAACACCAACAAAAACAGTTCAAAAGAGGGGATATTTAAAGTAAAAGGGACGTGAGTTTTTGCAGTGTTTTTTTACCTTGACGAGGGTTTTACAGTGTTGATGGAAATGAGAGGGTTTTAGCTTGGCGAGTGGTGAAGTTAAGCTAGGAGGTTTTAGAGAAGGACAAAGTGAAGTGGTGGTCAGTGTGATCATTGAAGGCAGGAGATATGGAGATTAGATGTAAGCCTTTAAGGAGAGAGAGTGATCGAAGGAGGAAGAGAAGACAGAATCTTTGAGTTTCGTACTTATCGAGAAGAGTGTGGGTATACGGTCGTCGACGTTGACAGCTATGACACATAAACACTCCCTTTTTTTTTTTTGGCGGTTGAATGTGAAAGGGTATTCTCGACAGGTTGCTTTTAATCATTTCTACTTTCTTATAAACTTCGGTCTCGGATTTGAGTTCCCTTGCAGAAGTGATGCATAGATATTCAATTAACCATCTTAAGCTTTGACGTCGTCGACATTAGTGTGATTACAGTATCTCAAATGCATGTATTGTGGGTATGGAATACCCAATTCATGTAGAGAGGGGGGGGGAAGCATACCAGGACGCAAGACCTAACAAGGACACTGGCTTCTAAGCTCAGGAAAGTCATACGGTTAGATGCTAACTATAAACGAAAGGGACTCTTTTGCTGCCAGTTGTTTTCGCTTGCGGTCTTGCACTGAGATTTACTTCAAAACGTAATTTTTCCAATCCAATAAAACTTCGGACTCTTTCAATCCATGATGTCTTGATCTTACATGAAAGAGAGATGTTCACATTAAGTAGGGGCACCATTGACAATGAGGCCATTAGCATGGAGAGAAGGGTAAAATCATGCTTGTTCATTCATTCGTTACCATTCTATAATAGTGGTGAAATTCCAAAGTTCAGTAGTATGGGTGAAAAGGTTGCATAATTTTCATAAACACAAAGGTTCTACCACCATGTACAAGATCAAATCTTTATGAACAAAATAATGCATTTGAATAACCTGATTTAAGTATTGAGATGTATGTATAAACAAACACTTGAAGCTTTCTAACTCCTCAAGGCGACTGATTTGAACAAAAAGTAAGCCAGGAAAATTCTGCTAACTTGCGGATATACTTCACACGGCTCAGGACAAGGTCGTTTCCAATTGAATTTGATAGATTGAATTGGTCTTCAAAGAACTGTGTACAACGGATTTGCAGAGGAGATGCAGAAACGGTGTTTTGTCCTTTGCAACCTTACTCCAAAATCCAACTCAAAGATGGTTCTAATCCAGCCCGTATAAAGAATGGCTAGCGCTTATCTGCATGTACAGCTCTTGCCTGAATTTACAAGAAGGTTTCACTTTACCGTGATAAGAATTACGCTTTCAGGCATCCACTTAACTCCTTTCCCCATTCTCTTCCCTACCAGATATGGCTTTCAGCTGCTGTTGCAACTGTAAGAATAAAAAACATTCTCACTTAATTCGCCCCAATACTGGGTATAAATTTATTTACAGACTCAACTGTTTGCTATTTATCCCATCATGAAAGAAGGGGTGAGACTCTATTAGTGATCGTTCTACATCCCTAAGAGTATGATGATGAAACAGGTACTACAAAATCGATCCTCACAAGCAACTTACTTGCTCATATTTTAGCTTTTCAGCATTCAGTTCATCGGTCAAATTCACCATCCTGCAAAGTGTGAGTGAGAACATTAAACAAACTTAAATACGTACAAGACCAGAAAGGAAAGGACAAATGATCTAACCTATTTTGAAGCTCAGTGATCTTGATCAATAATGATTTCTCCCTCTCAGAGGTTGCTGCTTCGACCTGTAACAGTGAGTAGATCAGAGGAATCATGATACAGCAATCCAACCAGTCACTATGAAAGAGACTCGGTAATTTCAGGAAATACAAAGAAATAATAAAAACCAACTTTCACAAATTAAGTGTCCTACTGTATGAAATTGAACCTGCACAAGTTCAGTTAAATGACCCTGCGATCATGCTACCAAATCCCACTAAAGCATCATCACTGAAGAAAATCTTGGATCTTAAAAAAGGATGCACTTATATACAAGAATTTGGAACCCAATAGTTGGGAAAGAGCTAAATTATAGATAGAATATCTGCTTACACTTCCATTGTTCTCTGAACCAAGAGGCAATGGCGGCAACTTCCCATTTTGAGCAGCTGACACAAAATAAAGTACATAGCTTGTTCAATTGCTTCTCCCCTAAAATCAGACCAAATAGCATGCTGTAACAGATATTTTACACACCTTCTATGGCCTCAGCTGGCTGCAAGCTATTCAATAAACTCATAATAATATCCTGGAATAAAAAAATATGATTACAAGAACGACTGGCTTTAGGTTTTACAGAATTCAAGGCAAACTAACCTTGAAAGGAAAAACAACATTCAACTGAAAGTAAAGCGTGCTTTTTTACCTGTTGAATTGAGGTCTGCTGAAAAAGATTCTGAAGATGAGGCAAGAGTAGAGAATGGACACTATTGTTGCTAACCTCTTTTGGAGGCTGATTCACAGGCTAGAAAAAAAGACCATGACATGGAATTGGTTAAAGGATGACAAATGCAGGAGCAGTGGCTTAATTAGTGAGGCAATTCATAGACTACGCAACAGATATACATGACATGGAATTGGTTAAAGGATGACAAATGCAGGAGCAGTGGCTTAATTAGTGAGGCAATTCATAGACTACGCAACAGATATATATAAAGTCAAGGCTTGATATGAGATCAAGTCATGCTTCATCTTGGAATTAAGAGTGAAACCACACCTAACCCGATTTCTAAAGCTAATGACTCAGTGGGCAATTGAAGTCCAGTGTCTTTCAAATAAAAATCTCATAAACTCACAAGACATGTGGTCATAAATTTGTTTGATCAATATCAAGAGTTGGATATATTCGGGGGAAAAAAGTCAATGCACGTACCATTTGCTTTGGCTCAAACATCCACTCACCAACACTAGCAGACTTTCTCAGTGGTGACTGAAAATCACAAGAATAAAACATCAAGTGAGAAGACGACAACACAAGTTACTAAAACTACTGGGTGAAGATGAGCCACCTACTTGTGAAGACCGTCGTGGAACTGTACTTAATGGAATATCCTAGGGCACATTCTTTAGTTAGTGAGAGTTGGATGATAACATAGCACGTCATGAGAATTGAGTGTTACCTTTACAAGATCTAAATTTTCTGATGTAACTGAGAACCTCCCCTTTATTTGGACCAGATTTGTCTTCGACTTTTCATCCAAAGAATCTCTAAATCCTATTATAGGAAACAAGTAATGATAAAGAATCAATAAACCATGTTATAGGAGTAGCAGCGCTATTTGATAGCTGCAAGTTCTAGCTCTTTTTGATGATTACAATAACAATAACAGTAAAGAGGAAACTCAATCGCAATAACCTCCTGAAGATTTTATGGGAGCTGATAAACTGTTCGCTGAAGCTCGATTTGGAAGCATTAGAGGACCACTAAAGCTTGGAGCTTTCCGAACTTCACGGGTGGCTCTTTCAGCTGTTGGATGAATTTCATTCTCAAACCTATTAATCAACAGATGAGCCCAATAATTTCAAATTTGGAGCATATGGAAATATAAAGGCACAAAGTTTGTGCTAGTTTCATAAACTTGCGCACAAATGTTCAAGTTCAAGTAAATCAAAAGAATTTTACATCAAAAGTATAAAACAAAAAATTGAACTTCACATAAAATAGTAACAAAGCTCTTACTTAGGACCTGGCATTTCTCAGCTCAAAAATGCCTGTTACAATTTCTTACAATCAAATCATGTTCAACAAACCACCAGCTGACGTATAGAATCATATATTAAAAGAATTTCCAATGCTAAATAACTAAACCTCAATCAACTTATTGAACTTATAGCCTTCCTTTCGCAAGTTTGGAATACATGCTAGAGTTATGACTCAAATGGTCAAGTACAGAGAGTGAGGCTATTTCGTGCCACCACTAATACAAGTTTGACAAATAAAAACACCACCCATGAAACTACTATCATTTCACATTATGTTTCAAACAGCTCTAATTGAGACAGATCTTGTTAATGCTGTAAGAAAAACTAAAAAGGAAGACAACAAACCTTTCAGAAGCGCGCCCCCTTTCTGATAATGAATGAGAAAATACAGTACCAGGCATGAGAGGCCCACTATGGGTTTGGCGACTTTTCACTGTTGTGGCCTTGGCCTGTGCCATGACGCTTTCTGACGTCGAGGCCTTCGCTTCAGAGCTTGATCCATTTCTCTTCCACCCAACTTTTTCAAGGCTACTGGTTTCCAGCAAGTCACTTTCTGGTAACTTGCCCTTTCTAATGAAGTTATCTGCCTGAGGCAATTCACCCCCACTTAATTGTCTGCTGTGCTCAGCCAGCTGTATTTCACTATTTGAATTTACTTTCACTGAACTAGATTGGGAACCAATAGCAGCCTGCAAACAACAAACAAGTTCATTTGTTTGAGAAACAAAAATTTCCCAAAGCAAGAGAGGCACCTCAAGGAGCAGAAATAAATACAGTGGACAATGGTAACAACTTCAGATTAATAAAAGAACTCTTCAGTGACTCATTTATTACCTTGCCACCAACAAATTTAATGCTTTCATCTTCTTCCCTCATCTCTGGTATATCATCATCATCTCGCACCTAGCAAAAAAGGAACAGTTATCATTTCCTAATTGTATAACCAGCAAGAAAAATACTGCTACAAACAATGAAAATGTAGCTTCATTAAACAAAGCATTTAAATAGTTAGCTTACTAGTGATGCTTGGGCTTTCAAATCCTCAAGGTCAAAATTCCAGGCACTAACTCCCCGTTGATACTCACTCTGATGAGGGTAAGACAAGCCATTACTTAAAAGATCAGAAAGAAAAGCAAAAAAAAGAAAAAAAGAAAGTAGTGGGTACAAATACATTTGACCAATGAATGTTACTTGTCCTCAATTATACTTCCAGTTCTTAACACTTCATACTAAACATCCAGGCACCGCACATGCATTTATCTAAGAATTTGAATGATAACCTTTCATAAATCAGAAAGATTATTACTGCTATTATTGGCACAAAATTAATATAAGCATGATTTATTAAGAAAAGAATATATGCCTACATTTGTCTGTACTGTCAGCTTGGTTCTACAATGGGATTGAGTGGGAAGAACAAGTCAAGGACCACATTTTGATGAAGAAAGTAAAAGTGCTAATACCATGTTTCGTAATACTGATCTCAGGGTTCGGATTTCCATAAAGAAAGTGAGAGTCAAAATCTCCATCCATTCAGCTGTTCAACTGTGGAAATACTCAGAATTTTTCGTTTCAAAATTTAACCATTTTATTCCAACATGTTCTATAGTGAAATCTATGTGATATTTAATGCTTCTGATGGATTAGGAATTTTCTGGTTTAAAACATTCTAAGGGAAAACATAAGAAACATTTTATTGGTTATAACTCGTTCAACGGTAGAAAGAAAAGGGATATTTTTCAATTATGGAACCAGAGGACACCTATCACTATTTGTCATCAGTCAGTGTCTTGGTAAGCAATGGACATCTGTACAACCCCAAAGTAAGACAAACTTAAACAACTCAATTATAACCAAAAAATCAGTGTATAAGAACAGCTGAGGGTGGTAAAATGACCAAACTTATATAATCTAACCAAGCAGGAAACGGATTGGGAAGAAATTAATGAAGATGGATTTGCTAGGAAAACAATGCATGATGAACTGCAGCAAGTGCATCCATTAACCACATGAAAAGCATCATCTTATGAGGTTGAAAAGTGTGCTAACCTGTGACAATGCTTCTTGTTCTGCAGAAGGCATTTTCTTTAGAGCCAGCTGTGCAGCATCTTTAAGCTGCAATATTTCAGCAAGTTCATCAAACAACCTAACCAGAAAAACATGAAGCACAAATCAAATATTGTAGCACTATGATAGCTAACCTGAATAGCTTTCACACGATTCCAAAGTGGGGGCAAGTCTGCAAACAACTTCTTCACAGAAAGCTCTGGAGGCTTTGCATTCTTAAAAAATGAATGTTTTATTAACTTCTCAGCAGTTGGCCTCTTTGTTTGATCTTTCACAAGGCACATTGCAACCATTTCTTTAAAAGACTGATCACAACTGGAAATCCTCAGATTAGAATCTTAATATATATGAAAAGAAAAAAAAATCACTGAAAACAGCTATACTAGAGGCCTTTTGACAATCTCACTGTACCATCAAAGAAAATGGTGCAAGTTATCCATGTAAATGCAATTCTTACAGAGTAAATCAATTGATGTGAATATCTAGCGAGAAAGAATTTCAATACCTTAGAGAATTTTTTATCACGATCATAATCAAGACCAGGTGGAGCATTCTGTATGGTCATGAGAAGAACCTGACAGAATGAAAAGTAACAGGACAAAGAAAAGGTATCTTAGCAAGCCACTTAAATGAGAGCTTCCCCAGCTCAAGCTGTATCTTAGTGGACTTTCTTGTTGAATCCTAACAGATGGAGATACCTTCATTGGAGGATATTTTGAAAAAGGTGCATGGCCATGGGCCAGCTCAAGTGCCGTTATACCAAATGACCAAATATCAGCCCTGTACAGGAAAATAGAAGCAATTAAGCAACACACTTATACGAGTTTTCTTTTCTTTCTCAATTTTAAGTCATAGTCAGTTTCTTCAACAGATAAAGGTACCAGTTCTGCCCAAACATTAACCAAAAAAAACACATGATATCAATGGAAAAAAAGAACAGAGATTGAGAGATTTCCTCCAAAGAAAGACATGGAAGTATCATGAGAACTTCTGTTGTCCAAAAACAAGCACAAAAGGTATAGCAAATCAGGTTTGCACACATAAGGATGCATACATATGCACAAACCCAGATTTATGACATGGCAAGCACTGCCAGAAGTTTTTGTAAGCACAGAACATGGATGAAAACATAGCTTGATAAGTTGCACTCAGGGGAATCTAACTTCACAAATTAGGTTCATAAAAAGAACTCACTTGGAATTATATCCACTTCCTGGCTGCAAAACCTCAGGTGCCATCCTGCAATTTGAAGTTAAAGTGCGAGGAGAGCACTTACCAATAAAAATACAGCTCAGAACTCAAATTACAAAAAATATCATTACTGATGAAACTTACCAGCATGGAGTCCCCACAAAAGTATTTCTGGAACGCTGTCGATCACCTGTATCAAACATGCAAGCTGAAACACCAAAGTCAGCAAGCTTTACAATCCCATTGGTATCCAGTAGAATGTTTCCAGCCTGCAAGAACAATCGACACATGCAAAAGTTAACATAATATAGCAGTGTTGAGAATAAAAAGAGAAATTTAGACCATCTGATAAAATAAATGGGCCATCTTAATGCTTTACTGACTTTAACATCCCGATGAATATGCCCTTGTCGATGCAGGTACTCCAAAGCCTTAAGCGTTTCTTTCAGAATAGAACCAATAGCAGACTCCTCAAATCCTTCTTGATATGCTATCTTCATGAGGTGCAAACAAGAGCCCTCGGCCATGAACGGCATGACCACCCATAAATTTTGGTCAACAACAAATGAACAATAAGCTCTAATAACATTTGGATGATCTATTAAACTCATGGTTTGAGCTTCCCTCCTTATATCATCCTACATTATAAAAAGTTCATCAAATAACCACTTAAACAAGTCATGAAATACATTTATGAACAGCATGCAAAAGGAAAATCAGTAAGAAGAGCAGAGTGTAACTAATAGAACTACTGCAGGTATCTACTATCAGGGCAAACACACCAACACTGAGCAGTAATCTTCCAAATATTCAATAACAACTTCCAACCACATTCTTTTTCTGGGTTTTATACCACTACGATCAGAAAGCAAGCAGTACCTGAGTTCCATTCACCAACATATAACTCAAGTTTCACAAATTCTTATGATCAACTCCAAAAAGTTAGTCCATGGGATACCAACACTTTTAGTTACTTTATTTCATCAACTAATGTCGTGACTTGTAATCACTTCTTTGTTGATTTTTCCATTCCATGATTTTAAGTATGCATTCAAAATGATCAAAGTCAACATCAATTTAATCCGAAATGTTTTCCTTTATATATCAAGTGTTGCGTCAATCAGTACGTGTTAGTGAGCATTAAACTTCAAAATGATGAAATTGATTTTTATCAAACAAGCTTACTTTCACCTACTGAATTAAGAAGGCTAACTTGTAAGTATATACAATTAGTTATGGAAAGCATACTGCAATTAATAATTTCAAGTCCACCAAATTTTTTCCCCTTCAATCCAATATTACTAAAATTCACAAATAAATTTCAAATCCATTAAGAATAACTATAAATGCAATAGAGCTTCGAAATTCCGCAATCAAATTTATTGAAAAGTTTACTTGTATCTATAATTAAAAGTGAAAAGTTAACAAAAATATGACCTAAATGAACAATCCGATGCTAAATCAAATAAAGCCCATTACATTAACAAAAAAATCACAAATCAATTTCAAGTTCAGTAACCATCAAAGGAACAAATCCAATTATCACTTAAGCCTCAGTCAATCAGCCTCTCTGTTGACTACAACTACTCAATAGCAGCTCATTCAAAGCTAAAAACACCACAAAATTCACAATTCGGTCAAAATAGAATACGATCTGACCTTAAATCACACTCAATAATCACTTCAAGTTATCAAAAAATAAGTCAAAAATGAGTCAAAACAGTTAAAAAAAAAAGTAAACAAACCAGATTGCTATTGCAACGATCGAGATCCAAACACTTAATAGCGACTACTTCATTAAACGGAATATAGATCGCTCTATAAACAACAGCACTCGCTCCATATCCTACTTCTTCTAGTAACTTATAATCATTTGGATTCACCGTGTACATCTTTCCCATCCTCCCCATCCACCGTCGCGATAACGTATCCTCCACCGCCGCCACCGGTAGTAACCGCCGATTCTGCAACTCTCTTTTTTTTGGAGAGTTTGAAAAGGTGCCGTTTTGAGGGATATAGGAGTTTTTAATTTGATTGGTTCGTTGACCGCCGATTCTACAAATAATCTGTAGAGACTAGAGACTAGAGAGAGGGGGGTGATGACGTGGAGAGTGTGATGGCATTAGGATTTTGACACGTAGATGTGGTTAATATTGATGGCTGGGACCTACTCCCTGCTTTGCTGTTTTTAGATTCGTGAATTTGTTCATTTGGTTTTTCTTTATTAAATTTTTACAGTCACGGGTATCATCTAATCAATTTTTGGATATTTAGATTTACAGGATATTTTAGAAATTGTAATTGTTTAGTTGAAACAACTAGTCTATCAGTTTGCATTTGTGTTGTGGATATAAATTTTTCAAAATATAAAAAACATTTAAATTGTTAAAAACTTTCTAGTATTATTATTAAACTTGATATAATGGTTTAAATTTAAAAAAATCTTTACCTTAATTTTTAATTGATATTTAGTAGTATGTCACCTTTACGGCCTGAATTATAAAATTTACTGGGTTAAATTAATTTTTTTATTTTATTATATAATAGAAAATATCAAGATTAATTTATTATTCATTCCAATACTAAATGATAAAATTCAATTTAAAAAATACACTAAATAATAGAAATAGTAACAAAAATAAAACAAATATATAAAAAAAAGTGCAAAAAATTCTCAACCCCACTATTTGATTAATACTAAGTTAATTTATCAAATTTGCAACTTAGATTAGGAACTCCACTTGGTTTATTTTATTTTATTTTATTATATGATAAGAAATATAAAATAAAATTTACTAAAAGATAAAATTAAATAAAATTTTCACTCTAAATGATAAACTTGGAAAATAAATAAATAAGCTCAAAAAATTACTAAGAAAAAAAAACCCCGGCCACACATAGATCGAGAGAAGTTTCACGTGCCTGGCATGTGATGAATGAACTCTTAGGTTGAATTTAATAACTATAATTAAAAGTTGCAATTAAATCAACCAAAATCTTAGCATGTAATAAAACAATTCATTATGCTTAAATTAGAACCAGTGTAGATATAAGTTACCTCCTTCAGGCATGTTTGTTTCTGTATTTCAAAAGCGCTTTTAATAAAATTTGAAAATTTTTTATTTTTTTATTAACTTCAAATTAATATGTTTTTAGTGTTTTCAAATCATTTTGATGTGTTGATGTCAAAAATGATTTTTAAAAAATAAAAAAACATCATTAGCATGTATTTTGGCACGAAAAGCTATTTGAAAAGCAACCGCAACGACACTGCCAAACATATCAAGATATTTGGATGAAAAAAGAAAGATGTTATTGTTGAAGATTAAATTATTTGTTTTTAAGAGTACAATACTTTTCACTTAATGTAAATAATCTTCCTGTAAATAATCTCTTAAAATTCCAACAAATTAACTTTTTAATTATGCATTTTCTTTAAAAATCTATGAACCAAAAGAATAATTATACTTGCTATCTTTCTACAAAGCATTAGAATCTAAGCCCTAGAACACAGGAGAAACGGAAAAAAAAAAACTAAGCAAAACTAGAGGCAAAAAAAAGTTGGTAAATAGTAAAGAAAAAGAAAAAAAAGCTATTGAAAGGTGTGCAAAACATCTCTTATTCATTCTCTTTTTATATTAATTTTAGAAATCAAAATTAATACAAAATTACCAAAATTAATCTTCATTATTTTATTTAATTACCTACCATAAAAAAATATATATAGGAAGAAGAAGGGTTTTGCCCAAATAGCATGGATTGATAAAAAAAAATTATTATTTATAGGGCGAAGAAAAATTAATTTGAACTCAAATTTTTATTTATTTTAAAACGAGTATAACATGATTAAATACAAACCTTAAAAATACATATCAAAGTAGCTTTAAATTTGCATTCAAATTATTTTTTATATCAAATTTACCATTAAATTATTAAAAATTCTCATTTATTTTTAATTTTAAGACTTTTTATTCATATTCTCATCCAGATTATACTTTTTTATAAAAAAAAAATTATCATATAAGAACTTGTCATTTTTTTATTAAATGTTCTAGTACAAATTTTTAATTAAGAAATTAAAATAGTTTGAAGATAAAATTGATGTTAGAAATAATTTGGATACAAAATTAATGTTATAATAATAATTTAATGGTATATTTGAGATTTACCTTCAAGTTAAGTCCATTTTTATGGTTGGGTCAAATGTAAACTTGACTGAGAATAAGTTAATACTCCTCAATTACCATTATGGAAAACGATAATAAAAATATAATTTTATTTTTAAAATTAGAAAGAAAATATTTTTCAATTTTACATGGATAGAAAAAAATTATTATATTTTTATATTTAAAAATTATTTATTTATTTTGATAGACGAGGTCTCATGATATAATTTATATTACTCTTTAACATACCTCTTTGAATGAAAGCTCTTTAAGTTTGAAACCCGATACTTACACTACCTTGTGTTTAATTTCTATCGAATAAAATGAGGGTGGTGAGATTTGAATTTAAAATCACTTGGTTAACAAAATTATATATTGTCAAGGAACTATCGTATTTAGAAATTTAAATTGTAAAATAAAGTTTTAAAATATGATTTATATTATTTTTTAACACGTAAAAAATATTATTGCCTAGTAAAAATAAGAGTAAAATGATTATGTAGCTTGTTTTCAGTTTGATCATAATAACAAATTTTAATCAAAATTGATTTTTTTCTTTAGGATGGTTTGTTGATGAAAGATGCTGCTGGTATTGGCATTTGGCAAATTTGAGTTTTGTTTGGTAGTTGAAGACAATCACGGGGATATTTGGAGCTCTGATTTTTATATTTAGTCACGGGAAGGTTTTCTTTATCTGTGTACATCATTTTGAATTCTGTTTAATTTCTTTGACACCTGGCAATAATGTGATTTTTGTGTAAATTTGGAAACATGCTGTACTCATGCGATGTAATGTCAGTCGGTACGTTGTTTTTTAATAGATTATTTTTATATTTTATATTTTTTTGTTTTAAATTAATTTTTTACTATTTTCAAATTATTTTGATATATTAGTATAAAAAATAAAAATATATTATTTTAATATATTATAAAATAAAAAATATTTTTAAAAATAATTGTTATGTTGCAATTGGCATTTTTAAATTAAAAAAATAGCTTGCACTTTAGTGATAAATACACACTAATATAATAATATAGTACCGGTATCAGACAATACCTTTAACAATGTCATGTGCATTAGCTAATCTTACAAACAGATTCTGCAAACAAATCTGGTGTGGGTTTTTTCAATGATAAAATATATTTTTAAATCATTTTTTATTGGATTATAGAGTTATATTCATATCAATCTATCGTGTTGAAGAGGATAAAATTTTGTTAACTATTATTTTATTTTCAACATTCAAATTCGAAAGGTTAAAAAAGAATACAACAGCAGAAATTAATTCTTAAATGTAAATTTGATATAATATTGTATGACAATATTTCTTAATTCACTCAAACATTTTCAAAAGTTTTTCAACTTTCATTTCATTGGATATGTATACCTTTCCCCCCATTAATTGAATTGAATCGTATAGCTAACCATACTTAGGCGTTTCAATAGGAATTTTTAAAATTTTGAATTTTGAATTTTAGATTTTTTTATGTTTTTAAATTGTCTTGATATTTTAATATCAAAAATAAATTTTAAAAAATATTATTTTAATATATTTTCAAATAAAAATATTTTTTAAAAAACAACCACAACTATTTTTACAAACACCATGTTAACAAAAATCTTATAAGAGTCGAGCTTCTAACATTGTTGTGTTAGCTCTAACATTAAAAATATTATTTACTATTGAATAAAAAAAGCGTTGAGCTTTTTTTTTCCTTCTATTTACTGCTAAAAAGTTTATACACGTTGAGACAATTATTTATGCATAAAAAAGAGATAAAAAAAGTTAGTAAAATAGATGTTACAAAATGGAATTATTCGACATAGATGCAACTCATTTACTTTTCCTATATTGTTGATTAAAAAGAAGGATAACTTGGAGATTTTTTGTTGATTATAAAGAGTTAAATAGCTTGATTATTAAGAGTAAATTTTTCATTTCATTGATCGATAATTTGATGGATGAGTTGTATGATTCTTATTTCTTTTCTGAGTTGGATTTAAAGTTTAAGTATCATCAAGTGAGAATGTATGGTGAAAATGTGAAGAATACAACTTTTAATACTCATTATAGGCATCAAGAATTTAAGATAATATCTTTTGATTTGACTAATGTACTAGTCACATTTTAAATCTTAATGAATAATATAATAAAACTATTATTAAAAAGATTTGTATTAGTATTTTTTGATGATATCTGAATATATGGCTCTATTTTAGAACTGTATATAGTAGTAACCGACTAGAAAGATATACGTTGTTAAAAAATGATCAATTTCACATTTAATTAAGGAATTCAAAAAATTTTTAGATTTAACAGGATATTACAAGAAGTTTGTTAAGGAATTTGGAATTATCAACAAGTCCTTGAATAATCTGTTAAAAAATAAAACTTTTAGTTAGAATGAGAGGGCTCAAGAAGCTTTTGGCAAGTTGAAAGAATTTTTATGTACAATACCAGTATTAGTTTTGCTAAATTTCAACAACATCTTTATGTTGGAAACTGATGCTTGTATAAATGGATTAGAGGCAATCCTAAGCCAAGAAGGGAGGCCATCAGCTTCTTTTTTTTTCAAGGCTTTAAGTGCAAGACATCTAGGATTATCAATTTAGAAAGAATATACAGTTATATTGATGAAAGTTAGAAGATAAAGGCGAAGCATGATCTTAAAATTTATCATGAGAGTTTAAAGCATGTTTTAGAACAAAAGATTCATACTCCATTACAAAGAAAAGGCTTAACTAAACTGATGGGATTCAGATATCAAACTGTTTGATGCTGTAGACACTGTAAAGATTGAGACTTTAGGGGCTCGGAGGGGGGGAGTTTGAGAATATGAAGGCGTGGTTTTGTTAGTATTTCGAACTCAATTTCTTTTTTTGTTTCCTAGAAATTATAGATACTAAAGTAATTGAAACTTTGGGGTGTAAAGTAGGGAGAGTTGATAATTTAAAGGTTTGGTTTTGTTAGTTGTTTTGGAGGATTTAGATTTTTGCTTTTTTCTTCTTTTTTTTTTCTTCATTTGAATTTTGCTAGTCTTGCCAAAAAAAATGCAGAATGATCTACTGGAAGTTGGACGTTGTTTTATGAGAATGAAGTTTGCATAAGGGGGTTGTGGGATTTAGAATTTTACATTTATTCGTTTTCCTTAGAATTCGTCAGTCATAGTAGTGAGAATGGATGTTAATAAAAGGAAACTACTGTGATGAAGTTAGAATCTTCTGTGACAATGAGGGTTTTTAGATGTGAGTTTTTACTTTATTGGAAGAGTTAGTTTTTCTGAACACTCTTCAATAGCCGAATCTTGTTTTGCTGTTGTTCTTTTACCTTTCCTTCATAAACATTCTAAGCTGTGGGAATAAAGGGTTCTGATATGTAGTTCATGTTATCCATATCCTTGTAGTTGCTGACCATTTTTATTTACAGAGAGTTCGCTTTCATGCCAAGTCTTGGTTACCAGTTCGGTCAATTGTAATGGAGTGTCTTGCAGCTGGATTTGATGTTGATCCTAGTGGTGAATTATGTTTTGAAAACTTCTTGCCCTGTAAGTTAATATGTGCACATGTTCCTGCACTTCCATTGACTTCTGTTATTCCTAGAGTAACTTTTGGCTTTATGTGCTTCACTGCTGTGTATATGCTACCAATGATACTGGTGACACTGTATCCTTGAGTGTTAAGATGGGATTGGTAATGCTTTGGTAATTGTTTAAAACCTGCATAATCAATCCCCAAACCTCAAAAAAATGAAAGAAGGGGAAGAGAGAAGCAGTTTGCATGTATGCAATAGAATAATTGGCTGCTATCTGTAGCGTTTAATTTAGGTGAACAGAATATAGAGTGGTGGGTGCTCAGAGTACCGGAGGTGTTTCCGGTTGGAACTTGGAAGTGGTGGAGTTCTTACAACCAGGATTCATTTTGCCGAAAGACTTCAATCAAAAGCAACACGAATGTATATGAAGAGAAAAGGCAAATTTAAAGATGGCTTCGCATACAGATCAGTTCTGTCAAAGCCATGGGTAATCTAAGCATAATTAAACAAGATAGCAGCGGCTACTACAAACCTATGAATATTTCACTACAAAATCTATCACATTCATTCAATAAGATAGCGGCACAATGGACACGATGACTTATTTCTGAACCACGTAAGAATGCAATGGAGATGGTAGAGGTGCGAACATGGCAGCTGCAGTGCCTCTTGTTCATCACCCAATATTTCAAAACAGATGGGGCACTGCTCCCTTGGACCGCTGTCCAGTTTGAGTCTCTTTAATACCTGCAAAGATGAATAAGAAACACCGTTTTCGCTCCCCTTCCCCATGATTTCATCAACATAATTTGGTATGCTGAACTCGAATGTTCCTGGATGAAACTCTTCCCACAAATCAATAATGACTTCCACAGCGACCGGCACTATCTTACGATCATGAGCACGAGCATCGTCAGCCATTGACCGCGTCTTGGAGAAGAAATTGTCAAAGATACTTTGGTCCACAGATTCTTTGACATCAAAGAAGGCAAGCATGCCACTAAAGAACTTCGCTGCACCATCACGTGAAATAAACTCTTCCATCGGATGATAGAAAGTGTTATACAGACTCCCGACTTCTACTGGCTCAAAACAGAGGCAAAAGTTTGCTATTTCGCCAGCAGGGTATTGGATTAATCCTTCAGAATGGTATACGTTAACAAAGCGACCAACAGAGAATTTGATAAAGAAAGCTTTTGGCCATGGTGGTGTTTGTTTGGCTGGCAAGATACTCTCATCTTCACGCAGACACAACTTCACGAATGGTAGAAGAGACATCGTTCTGGATTGGAAATTTTTTACTAGAACTTCTCTGTTTTTAGCTAATGTTCAATCTTAAGAAAGATAACAGCATTCAACTTCTTTTCTGATATACTAACATCAACCCACACAAATCCCTACTAGCTTTATAACCTTGCAATAGACAGTCCATATTTTGTTCGGATTTATTTCCTTTATTCCTAAGGTTTTACTACTTTGCAGCAATTCAATTTTTTTTTGTTTTTTTTTTAAAGAAGACTTTCCTATACCTTCACGGATTACAACCGAACCTGTATTTTTTTACGAAACCAAGTATTAAATTAACGGTTTACCAATACGATAAATAAATAACGATTGACCAAATATCAAAGAGTCCATGGCTTGAAATAGGAGTAGAATTCTGTGCAAGTCCAGCAGATATTAACCACAATTAAACTCTCTGTTTTTTTTTTTTTTTTCCGTTTCGGAATAACTCCACGCATCAAACTCAAAGTCTGTATTTTTTCTAAATCACAAAACTCCAAATTTTTTTTTAAATAGAAATAAAATCAGAAGGCTACTGCCTTGGAAAAACCGTTCCAGAGGGATCTCCAAAAAGAATGGTTTGCGTT